>Ga0209700_105698_pt1 | contig 20563 bp, 13 predicted proteins | sample SiratroredBW_FD_187528 | JGI IMG/M metagenome (GOLD analysis project Ga0209700, IMG submission 187528) | Root nodule microbial communities of legume samples collected from California, USA - Siratro red BW (SPAdes) (version 2) | ecosystem: Host-associated > Plants > Roots > Nodule | place: USA...
ATATATATATATATATATATATATATATATATATATATATATATATATATATATATATATGAACATTTTGAAAAATATAATAATACTTTAATATTAAAATTTTAATTTATTAATCAAATAATTAAAAGAAATTAAAATTAAAAAAATGTTTATCTCAAATTAATTATAATTTTTCTTTTTTGAAAAATGAAGTCGTATGACTTCATTAAAAAAAGTTGTGTTTTGAAAGCATAATTACACCTTGAAGTCATGTATTTAAAAATATGACTTGTCTATTTGTATAATTTTTTAAAATTTTATCTATTTCACAATTTTTTTTTTAAATTACACCTTTAATAAAAGAAACCTTTGCAAGTCGGGAGCATTTGACTTTGTGCACCTTAAGTTATCAGCTGACGATGACTTAGATATTCTCATTTGCTTTGCATTATTTTCTGCTATTGTCTGTTAGCTATGACTGAATGAAAGGTGATAATTAATTTGAATAACATCACTTTCTATTCATGGATGAATTTCAATCAATTTGGTTAGGCTTAACCGGTGAAGACAGCATTATGTAATTCTCCATTTAACTGCTCTTCCTCTGCAAGAGGATGCATCATCCATGATTATCCATCCATGAGTTTGGTTTTAACTTCCATTTTTACATTAAAAAAAATGTGATACGTACCAATTTCTTTACATATTTTATTTTCTTCTTTTTTCATCCCTATCTACTTATATTTCACGTGTTATATATATATATTCAATGAATAAATCTTTTCGTGAATTTCTTCGCTTTCTATAGCTTATTTTTTAATAATACAACATGAAAATAGGAGTATTTATCAGATTAGAGTGAATAATAAACTGACAAATCCATCCAACTTGCAAGCTTCATATTATTCCAATATTACAAATGTCACAATCTGAGGTATTCCTAGAGCAGAATCTTCCAACAACACAACAATTGGAACGTGAAAGTTCGCTTTCGATTGGTGAAAGTTCCTATCTTTCATCGGAATTTTGTTACCCCATTAGCCAGATTCACGAAAGTTCTCTTTTTCCAAGTGCTGATTTTTCTATTTTACTTTTCGTGTGCCATGATCACGGTGGAAGTTTTAACATTTATGCCAATTAACGTTGAGGCTTGACAAGTCTAATATGGCTCAGTTCCTCTGACACCACGTGCTAATAGTGTACCCTCATAAAGGAGAAAAATAATTGAAAGTGCAAAACTTGCTCTAGTCTCTTGCAATTTGCTCAATGGCCAACCAAGAACATGATCTTCCTCTCTATGAAAAAGTTTGGCTCAAGCCCGCATTTCAAAGAGTAATGGACACCTCCATTTTACTCCTCCTTCTCTTGCTTCTTAGTTTCCGTCTTTTCTCATCCAACAACTTCACTATCCCATGGTTCCTTACTTTCATATGCGAATTTTGGTTCACCTTCACTTGGATTGTCATTCTCAACACCAAGTGGAGTCCTGCACTCACCATAACCCACCCAGATCGCCTCTTGAAAAGGTATATGATGAAGTTCAAGTCTTAACAATAACTAAACTCATAGCAAAATGCTTAACTTGTTGCTTAATGCTACCGTAAAAATATGCATGATTTTTACCCTTCACAGGGTACCTGAGCTTCCACGAGTAGATTTGCTTGTGGCAACAGCAGACCCTGTGCTTGAACCACCCATCATCACAGCCAACACTGTGTTGTCTCTTCTAGCACTTGATTATCCCACCAACAAGCTAGCTTGCTATGTTTCTGATGATGGTTGTTCCCCTTTTACCTTCTATGCTCTTGTGGAAGCCTCCAAGTTCGCTAAATTTTGGGTACCTTTCTGTAAGAAGTACAAAATACAACTGAGAGCACCCTTCAGATACTTCTCCAGTGGTGCCACCACCAACAGTGAACACTCACCAGAATTTAAGCAAGAATGGTCACAAATGAAGGTAAGTATCTACAGTGTTTTTTCTCTTCAATGAATGATGAGACATCCATATCCTAGATAAGTTCGACCTTCCAAGTCCCTCTGACCATGAGCCGCAAAGTTTTGTAATTGCAGGATATGTATGACACTTTTAGCCGACAAATTCAAGATGTGAGCAGAAAACAAATTCCACTACAACTTGATGGAGAATTCGCAGTTTTCTCTAATACAGACCGAAGAAACCATCCAACCATAATTAAGGTAACACATAGCAGTGAAATATATTCATACATCTAACCAGATGAAATACATGCTATAAATATGTGTGTTATAGTTGTATTGGATCATAAAATGTTAAATTAATACAGTAACACTCTTCATCTTTCATTTATCAAATATTTCTCTTCCGTTTCTTTTATTTCCAAAACTATACACTATCAAATTATTTGTAAATATACTTTTATATGAACATTTTTATCTGTTCATTTAAATTCTAATTTGTGCCACAGTTATGCTCATGAAAAAGGAAAGAGAAAGCGACTAAAAAGACTTATTTACAATGTGTGCAGGTTATATTGGAGAATAAGGATGATCTTTCTGATGGATTGCCTCACTTAATATATGTATCTAGAGAGAAGAAGCAACATCAAACACATAATTACAAAGCTGGAGCTATGAATGTGTTGGTAAGTTTTTTTTAACTGACATTGAGTCCGTGGAGCTCTGATTCTAATGTTACAAGTTAAAGTTAATTACCAAACTCAATTAATTTTTAATCAATCTTCTCATCATTCTTATTGTGATCAGACAAGAGTCTCTGGATTGATGAGCAATGCCCCCTTTATGTTGAACGTAGACTGTGATATGGTTGTGAACAATCCCAAAATTGTTCTGCATGCTTTGTGCATTTTGATGGATTCCAAGAGTGGAAAGGAAGTTGCTTTTGTTCAATGTTTCCAGCAATTCTACGATGGGATAAAAGACGACCCTTTTGGAAATCAGTGGGTGACTGCATTTGAGGTGTTTTTCTCAGTTTTAAATGAAGCTCTAACCTTTCTCTTCTCAAGTAAATTTTATCAAATAAGGATCTTTGTGAACCTACATTTTCTTGTTTAATACTAATGTAGTACATAATACGGGGCATGGCTGGACTGCAAGGACCTTACTATGCAGGAACTAACGCATTCCATAGAAGAAATGTTATGTACGGTCTTTATCCTGATGAAATCGAAATTGGCAGAAAAGGTCTTTCCCTCTCATAAATATTCTCTCATGCATCATACTTTTTCATCATCCAAATTTTCCAATATACTCTGCATAAAAAGTTAAATTACATTGTGCTTATTAATAGTTGATTCTCATATATATGATTTATTTATTTATTTTTATATCTTTCACAGGAAAATTAGGTGAAAAGAAATTGCTAATACAACAATTTGGAAGTTCAAAGGAGTTTGTAAAATCAGCAGATCATGCTTTGGATTGGAAAACAAACTTTCCTAATGATACTAGTCCTTCAGATCTTATTGAGGCAGCAATTCAAGTTACTGGATGTGAGTATGAAGGTGGTACTTGCTGGGGTCAAGAGGTACACAAACTAAACAAAATCACTTTTCAAACCTTTTTATCTTTGCAAAACTTGAATTGTGTTAACTAGCTTTTTGGAACTTTAGATTGGCTGGGTTTATGGATCAATCTCAGAAGATGTACCAACAGGGTTGAATATTAAAAGAAGAGGTTGGAGATCAGAGGGTTGCACCCCAGATCCAATTGCCTTCACAGGGTGTGCTCCAGGAGGAGTACTCTCTACAATGGTGCAACAAAAGAGATGGGCATCAGGCCTCACTGTAGTCTTCTTTGGAAAGCATTCTCCTGTTATGGGAATGCTCTTTGGTAAGATCCAATTCAGGACTGGTTTATCTTATTTTTGGCTAACCAATTGGGGCATGCGTGGTGTGTTTGAAGTTTGTTATGCAGTCCTACCAGCATATTGTATAATCACCAATACCAATATCTTTCCAAAGGTCAGATCTTAGATCAAATTTCATTGGCAATGTTATACTAATATACTATTCACTCTATAAAGGATTCATAGTTCCTTACACATATAATCATTCTTTTATTCCAGGGACCTGGTCTGTGGATTCCAATTGCTCTTTTGGTGATTTACAACGTACACACTCTTTTAGAGTACCTTAAAATTGGGTTGTCTATTCAAAATTGGTGGAATAATCAGAGAATGAGCGTAATAACAACCACAACTGCATGGTTTATTGGATTTTTGAGTGCCATGCTTAAGCTGGCAGGGATATCTGACACTGTCTTTGAAATAACTGAGAAGGAACACTCAGGTTCTAATGCTGATGGAAAAAGTGCAGATGCTGGAAGGTTCACGTTCAATGAGTCTCCAGTTTTTGTGGTAGGCACGACCATTTTGTTTGTGCAATTGGCAGCCATGTTGATAAAGTTTTTGGGGTTGCAACCAACTCATAGTGGAAATGGTTGTGGAATAGGGGAGTTCATTTCTAGCACATATATCATAGCTTGTTACTTACCATATTTGAAAGGGGTGTTTGGGAGAGGAAAATATGGGATTCCAGTGTTCACCATATGCAAGTCAGCGATTTTGGCTTTTGTCTTTGTGCACTTTTGTAGAAAGTAGTAACTTTTGTTTGTTTATGACTTGAATTTTCAGTGGCCATTGTTTTATATTGAGGTCTTGTTGTCTGTTAGTTATTGCTGATTGAAAGGTGACAACACTTCTTCAGCTTCTACACCAACCATATTATATCATGAATTTCAAATTTATTGTCAAATATCTCTTCTTTTGTTTTCTTAATTTTTGAAAAAATCTTTTACAGTAAAGAGCAAAATTATAATAAAATATGTAGACAAAAAATAATTATAAAAACAATATATTTTTTATTAATTGTTATAATTATACTATAAAAATATTTTTAACTTAATATTTTCAACTTTTCACTATGACGGTTTATTAGAAACAATTTCATGTTGATCTTGAAAAATAAAAAAGTTTGTTAAGGGTATAAAAAGTAAAAGAAATGATAAAAAAAAAACTAAAGAAAAAAATTACAAAACTCAATATTTACTATTAATTGTTCAAGATTATAAATTATTATTATTATTATTACACCTCAGTGTAGCAATCACAATATTATCAGTCTTATAAGAATTAAAAGAAAAAGTCTATTCAATCATAATTATTGGTGCAACTTTTGAACCATCATTGTCACAAAAGGAAAGGAAAATGCTATTTTAAGAAATATCTTTTATTCTAACCATTAAGAAGCAATGCAACATCCTTCATGGTACATAATCACTCCAGTATCATACAACTAAGGTTAACAATGACAACTCGCACTTTCAAGGAAGGAGTTGATGTTCTATTAAATTGTATGTGTGATAATAAATTATCAAAAAATTGTACACAAATTTGTGGTTTTTTTTCTCATTTTGATGTACTTTTCAAATTTGTTTTGAAAAAGATGAGAGCATTAATGACCTGTTTATAATGTAATAAAAAATCTATTTTTTTTTGTCTATGTCAATCTTGAAATAGAAATAAGATTGTTAAAGAAGAAATAAATGTATAGTATATTATTTAATTGAAGAAACTTAAAAATTTTATTGGTTCCAATAAGATTGATTAAGGTAACAGTATGTTGCCATTAGGTAATATTTAAATCTCAAGAATATTTGTGATTAAGGAGAATCAATCTTTATTAAAGGAAATGGAATTAGTCCCTATGTTTAATATCAGGTTATGGATTTTACATTTTTACCTAAAATTATATTATTAGTAGAATTATCATATAAGGTGTTGACATGATTTAAAGTATGATGGGAGGAATTAATTTGTGATTGTTGAAGAAGAGTTACAAACTAGTGATATTTGTTATGATAAAGTACAAAGGATATTTCAACTATTTTGTGAAATAGGATAGGATTCATGTCAAACTAACTTACGGACAATTTGGTAAAATTGTTCACTACTTTATTACCATTACTAAAAATTATTTATGAGATTATAAGTAATCCAATAAAGAAAGAATACTTAATCTAGACTTTGTTAAGATGATTTTTTATGATAATTCTGGTCACGAGAAGAGTTGAGGAAAATTCTCTCTCTTAAAGAAAAAAAAGGAAAAAATTCTATATAATAAGCTTCATTAGTTAGTTTTTATCATCATCATTCATTGACAACATCTTCAAAATCCTACTAGACAAGTTTAGTCTATAAATGGAGTTTATTTTTAGAAATTTTGAGAACTATCCTCTAGACGAAAGTTACACACTCCAGCCTTATGCTTATTATTCCAAAAGATACAAGATTTAATATATGATTATAATGAACAATTAATGGAAGAGAAGTTCATAGAAAAACGTTCTTTTATAATGATCCTTTACCTGTAACATGTCAAAGTCCCAACTTATCGGTTCAATTGTTCTAACTCCACCATGTCGGATTGAACTGAAACATAAAATAAACTCTAACGTATAATTAAAGTATAGTGTAGAAATAACTCAATATGAAGATTTCTTATATAAGATAAAGTGTGTTAATGTGTGACATGTTAAAATTATAATATTTGAGATAAATTATGATAAGATTACCTGTTAGTATGATGTGTCAAAAGTATAATTTTTGAAGCATATAGATAAGGATAAAATCTTTATAAATATGCTAAGATAAGACATAAAAATATGACATGTCAAAGTATACTCTTTTTTATATATATAAATTACGATAAGATTAAGTCTATGTAAAATATTTTCTATAAAAAGGAAGAGCTTCTAATGGAAAAACAAATTGGAATGAATGAAGAGTTGCATGTAAAGATGTATTCTTTTAAAACTCCTCTCTCTGTTGTCTCTAAAAATCTTACAATGTTATGTTATTAATATTATTGATTCCTCCTTTAGATACCTCTTTTAAGAATTATGTGTGTATCGCAACCAACTATTTTTTTATCAAATTAAATAGACTTAATACCATCTTTTTCTTTATAATTACTTTTTTTAATATATACTTTGACACTACCTCACTTTAGAGGCAATAACAAAAATAATTATCTTTTTTTTATTTAAAAGATTATATTAACTCCAACAACAGAAAATACTAATAATTTTGACTATATCTAAATTAACTTTTTTTGAAAAGTATAAAATAATTTCTATAAATTAATTTATATGTAAACTAATTTTAACTTTTAAATTTTCTTTTTTTCATAAATCCTTACAAACATTTTGTCAGACAACATTAAGAAAAAGAACAAATATATTAATAGGTCCAGAAGAATAATCCCACGTGTTGAGTAAATTGTCCCTTACTGATACTGAACTTATGGTAACACAACCTCTGAGTTAAATATTCATAAATAAAGGTTATTTTTTTGTCAGTCACGGGTATTCTAAGTTTTTGATGACCCAATCTGCAAATAAATCATGCAGAAGCAATGCAACATCTTTCATTGTACATAACCAGTTGAGGTAAGAGACAACTAAGTAACTCAATGACAGTAACCAAATACTCCAAGAAAGATGCAACTTGTATTATTATTAGATAATATTATATAAGACTGACACAGTCAATCCATGATTTATACCCGACAAAAATTTCCCTGATAAACTATTTCTTAGTAAAACATTGTATTATATTTTAATAATAAATTTCAGATACTCTCAACACCACAGGTTACACAACTTTCCCAGTCTGCAGATAATTGATCACTCTCTGAGGAATCTCAAACCAACAAGTAACAGTGCAGTAGTTCTTGTCTCTTACAGTCTGTCCAATGGCCAACCAAGAACATGATCTTCCTCTCTACGAAAAAGTTTGGCTCAAACGCACGTTTCAAAGAGTCATAGACACCTTGATCTTATTCCTCCTCCTCCTGCTTCTTAGTAACCGACTTTTCTCATCCAACAGCTTCACTTTCCCATGCTTGCTTGCTTTCATATGCGAATCCTGGTTCACCTTCACTTGGATTGTCATACTCAACGCCAAGTGGAGTCCTGCAGTGACCATAACTCACCCAGATCGTCTCTTGCAAAGGTATATAACAACATAAAGCAATTGGTGCTTTCTGTTTTGATTCTGGTTTCCTGTTCCAATGAATTTTCTCCCTTCTGCTAGTACTTCCAAAAGTTGCTACTTGCTAAATACATAGTCTTGGTTTTTAGTGGCATTCATCTGATTATTATACATGAACTTGTACATTAATTTTTTTTAATCTCAATAGGGTTCAAGAGCTTCCACCGGTGGACTTGCTTGTTACAACAGCAGACCCTGTACTTGAATCCCCCATCATCACAGTCAACACTGTTTTATCTCTTCTAGCCCTTGATTATCCTACTAACAAGCTAGCTTGCTATGTTTCTGATGATGGCTGTTCCCCTCTTACTTTCTATGCTCTTGTGGAAGCCTCCAAATTTGTTAAGCTTTGGATTCCTTTCTGTAAGAAGCATAACGTACAAGCGAGAGCACCCTTCAGATACTTCTCTGATGTTACCATAAACAAAAATGAAGACTCACTTGAATTCAAACAAGAATGGTTACAAATGAAGGTAAATACAACATCCTTTCCCTGCATTAAATTAGGAGATGTATAATATGTTTGAACTTCCAAATACTCTGACAATGAACTAAAGAGTTATTTGTCTTTTTTATTTTGCAGGAGATGTACGACAATCTAAGCCAAAAAATTGAAGAGGTGACTCACAAAACAAATCCATTCAAACTCGATGGAGAATTTGCCGTTTTCTCAAATACAGAACAAAGAAATCATCCAAGCATAATTAAGGTGACAGAAATATCATGATTCTTAATGGGTTGAGATTACATAGAAATTGATAATATCTTGATAATAATTGTTATAAGAAACTGAAAAAGCTTGAGTAGAAATATTTCCACGAACTATTTTGACTACGAACATGTCAGAAGTGTTATCTCATAAATCTATTTACATTGCCATTTATATTCTTTCCTATTTAGATTACCCATTTTACTTCTTTTCTATCTATTTCTTGCGAAACTTATAGACAGTCAATTTAGAAGATGAAAAAGTAAATCTTCCATCATACAAACATGGTTCGTTCAAACAGCAAAATTTTACATACATCTTTCTAACATCTGTTCCTGTCGAAGTTTGGTACTTTCACGTCTAAAGAACAAGAAAGCACTTATTACATTACGTATGAACAGGTTATATTAGAAAACAAGGAAGGTCTTTTTGATGGGTTGCCTTCCTTAATCTATGTATCCAGAGAGAAGAGACCACAGTACCATCACAATTACAAAGCCGGAGCTATGAATGTCTTGGTAATTTTGTTAACTGATTTCATGGAATCTTGATTCTGATTCTTTCAAGTTAACCATAAATTTAATTTGAATTAATAAATGATAAGTGCAGACAAGAGTCTCTGGATTGATGGGCAATGCTCCCTTTATGTTGAACGTAGACTGTGACATGGTTGTGAACAATCCCAAGATTGTTCTACACGCTCTGTGCATTTTGATGGATTCACAAAAAGGGAAAGAAGTTGCTTTCGTTCAATGTTTCCAGCAATTCTACGATGGGATAAAAGACGACCCTTTTGGAAATCAGTGGGTGGCTGCATTTGAGGTGTTTTTCTCAGTTTTAAATGAAGCTCTGAGCTTTCTCTTCTCAAGTAAAATTTTATCAAATAAGGATCTTTGTGAACCAACGTTTTCTTGTTTAATATGTAATGTAGTACATAATACGAGGCATGGCTGGACTTCAAGGGCCTTTCTATGGAGGAACAAACACCTTTCATAGAAGAAGCAGTATTTACGGTCTTTATCCTCATGAAATTGAAACCGGGATAAAAGGTATGTAAAATAAATAAGAAATTTGGTTGTTCAATTTTCAAAACATTAACATAAACAATCAAAATAATATACAGCAATAATTCATGGAGTTGTTGAATACAAGGATAGTTTGGTTGTTGATTCCTAAATAGTGGACCCAACACAAGTTTATTGTTTTGTATCTTCTGCAGGAAAATTAGAAGAAAATATATTAATACAACAATTTGGAAGCTCAAAAGAGTTCATCAAATCAGCAGCCCATGTTTTGGGAGGGAGTGCATATTCAGCTAATGATATTACTCCTTCCAACTTTCTTGAGGCAACAACCCAAGTTGCTAATTGTGACTATGAATGTGGCACTTTCTGGGGTAAACAGGTATAGAACAGAAAAAAAATATATACTTTCTTTAGACAATAGTAAACCATTTTTTTCAAAAATGAAGTTTTGTTAATTAGCTTTGACAATTTTGGAAACTCTAGTTGGGGTGGTTGTATGGATCAATCTCAGAAGATGTACCAACAGGGTTGAATATTCAAAGAAAAGGTTGGAGATCAGAGTGCTGTACCCCAGATCCAATTGCCTTCACAGGATGTGCTCCTGGAGGATTACTCTCTACAATGATACAACAAAAGAGATGGGGCTCAGGCCTTACTGTAGTCTTTTTTGGAAAGCATTCTCCTCTTATGGGCATGCTCTTTGGCAAGATCCAATTCAGGGCAGGCTTGTCTTATTTTTGGCTTACAAACTGGGGCTTGCGTGCTGCATTCCTAGTCTGCTATGTTGCTCTGATTGCATATTGCATGATTGCCAACACCACTATCTTTCCTCAGGTGTGATTCAAATTCCAATCCAATTTTAATGGCAAGTTTATACTATATGCTACGCTAGACAATACAACAGATTCTTATAATTTTCTTTTTGTTCCAGGGACTTGGCCTTTGGATTGCAATTTCTCTTTTTGTGATTTACAATATACATACTCTATTAGAGTACCTTGCAATTGGGTTGTCCATAACACATTGGTGGAACAATCAAAGAATGTGTGTAATGAGAACCACAACTGCATGGTTTATTGGATTTTTGAGTGCTATGCTTAAGCTATCAGGAATTTCAGATACTGTGTTTGAAATAACAGAGAAGGAACACACAACTTCTGGTGCTGATGGAAACAATGCAGATGCTGGAAGGTTCACTTTCGACGAGTCTCCAGTTTTTGTGGTAGGCACGACCATTTTGTTGGTGCATTTGACAGCCATGTTGATGAAGTTTTTGGGGCTGCAACCAACTCCTATAGGCAATGTGTGTGGACTAGGGGAGTTCACTTTTAGTACATATCTGGTAGTATGCTACTGGCCTTATTTGAAAGGGTTGTTTAGCAGAGGAAAATACGGGATTCCCTTATCCACCATTTGCATATCATCCGTGTTTTCTTTAGTCTGTGCATTTTTGTAGAAGAAATATTATCAGTTGATAGAGTTGAACTTTCTATTGGTATGGTTCTCATATTTTTTTTCATTATGTGTTTATTATTTGTGAAGTTTGGTTCACAAGTCTATTAAAAGTTGTCTAGTTTCTATTTAGTATATTATTTGGTTCAAAAGCGTCTTATGCACTTGCCCGTGAAGATCGTTTGGTTTTGATTCTCTAATGCCAACCATAAGCGTCTATTGCCTTATAGATTATTTATCTTTTAAGTAATTGTCTTAGTCTGAAAAATGTGTACCATATGCCATTCTATTTGAGTGATTAGTGTCATGCTTCACTAACTCTTTCCTTTATACACAGGTTCGAGTTCTAATATTTAAAAATCGTTATCTGATGTTTGAGCAAAAGAATTTGTTTTTATAGTGAATTTGCTCGTAGATATAGATTAAAATTTGTTAATAATTTAGTAGAACTACATTAACTTCTTGTTAATTCTTTTTTCTCTTTCTTCTTTTGTTTGTTAATTCTTTTTTCTCTTACTTGTTTTGTTTTATTTTTCTTTTGTTTATTGTGATATTTTTTGTTTGGACTTTCTCGTGTTTAGCGGATTTGATAGAAATCTATGTGACAAACTGGTGCACAGTGAAACTTAAATTTAATTATGTCTTTTGTGAATTATGAAGTTGAAAAGTTCACTGCAGTTAATGTCTTCAAATTACAGTTGTTAGAATCCAAGATTGATTCTATCATATTTGAAAAGGATAAGCAAATATGGTTGCAAAAGGCTTACAATCCTTAGTCTTAGTAATAATGTGTTGAGCCAAGTGTTAAAGGAGAAAGTTAATGTGGGACTATGGACAAAACTTTAAAACTTGTTTATGTAGAAGTCTTTATATAGAAGTCTTTATTGAATTTTTTTATACGAGACAAACGTTCCCCTAATTATATGGAAACCTTATTGTACAGAAAAGAGATGTCATCTCTTTAAGAATTTCAAGCTACTCTTAATTTAAAAGAACTGAATGAGAAGTTTAAGGTGAAGTCTTTTGGATATAGATTGTTTGATAGTAAGGGAAAGATTGTTTGATAATAAGGGAAAGAACGTATAAGAATCAGGACAAGCACAAGAGAAGAAGGTCTAGGTGTAAATTAATAAATAACAAAGACAATGTTTTGAATATGTTATTGTAAGAAAAAAAAAAAAAGTCATACAAGATTGTTCTATTCTAATAAGTAAAAGAAGGTTAACCACTTGACAAACTTTTTGGGTTTGATGAAGTAGCTTTGGTTGAAATCAATTACCAATCATTAAAAGTTCTATTAGTGTTTTGTAATAACGATGATATAGAGTGAATATAGAACTTTCATCTATATGACTCCTAATCATTTGTAGTTTCAATTTGTAAATCTTGAACCAGAAAATGTTTCTCTCAGAGATAACAAGTCCTATAAAATAAATTATAGGAACTTTAAAGTTTAGGTTGCATAAAAGAATTGAAAAACTACTTTATGAAGTTAGGTATGTATCTAATTTGAAAAAAAATTTGATATCTCTTTGTGAGCTTTATAATAAGGAGTATGTATTCAAAGACGAGAAGGAAATGTTGAAAGTAAAGACATTGGTCGTCATAAAGACTATAAAGAAAAATAGTTTATATATTTTGAAAGGTATTGTAGTTTTTAGTTCCGTGTTTATTGTTAAGTAGGTTGTCTTGTTTAAAACAAACATATAGAATAAAAGGTTAGGACATGTAAACGAGAAAAACTTACTTGAGTTGCATAAGTAAGATTTGTTTAACAGTAACAAAATTGATAAATTAACATTTTGTTAATATACATATGTGGAAAAACTTGTAAGGTCAAATTTTTTGTTGAATAACAAAAAACAAAGGAAAATTTTGACTACTTTAATATTGATATGTGAGGTTCATTTCTTACTATCTTATATTCTGGTGTGATTTTTTTATTTTTTTTTATAATAGATAACAATTGGAGGAAGTTATGAGTCTATCTGAGCATATTGAAGACAATATTTGAGGATCTCAGAAGGAGAAAGAATTTGGTGAAGAATCATGCTATTAAGATAGTTAAAGGGTTCAATAATGATTTTATAAATTTTGTTTAAAGTTGTTTAACAAGATATTTAACAAGAATGACATAATAAAGCATCCAATAGTTGAGACTCCTCAACAAAATAATCTAGTAAAAAGGTTCAACAGGAACATTATAAATATATATATATATATATATATATATATATATATATATATATATATATATATATATATATATATTTATGAAATTATTTATTTAGGTTTGATAAAGATTAATTTCTTTCTACATATTTTCATCCAAAATGAAAAATAAGTAGTATGTACTTTTTTATAAAATGAGTTTGTTGTAAAAAATATTTTCTTTTTAACTCGATAAGATTTTTGATCTTATTTTTATATATTTTTCATTCACAATAAAACATTATAGAATTACGTAATTGTTTGTAAAATGAGTTTCTTATGAAAATGTTATTTTTTAATGTGAGAAGATACATCTTACTTTTAAGTATATATATTCACAATAAAAAATCAAAGAATTATGTATATACATGTGAAAATATGTTAATATATTTTTTCTAATTTTGAAATTTTAATATTTTTAATTAGTTTAATGACGCTTTATGTTTTGTTATGATTCACATCTTTTAAACTACGAGATTCTAGTATTGATTATATAATTAAAATCACTTATTCTGTTTTGTTATTAAAGTAATTTTTTAAATAATAAAATGTAAAATGATGTATATGACCATATATATATTTAAGAATTTATTTAATTATATTATATTAAAACAAACTTTAAAATATTAAATATAAAATGACTCGTGTGGTAATGCATATATTTTATATAAAATTTTTATAAACTATATCTGTATTAAACGTTAATGTAAAAATTTAATCATCTTATTGTTAAATAAAAGCTTAACTAACATTTATGCCACTTATTATACTATAATACTATATATAAAAGACAATGAAAACATGTCATAACCTTCCTTAATGGTCCAATACGTTAATGTAAATAAAATTTACAAGGAATAACACCAAAATATATAAATATATAACAACAAAACTCAGGGTTACTAGGTACATATAATGCCTGTGTAAACCCCTATGTCATTCTTTTTCCCTTTCTCACAATCGTTTTTTCTCTTTCTTTCTCCTTTTCATAACTGAACCCTCTTTTTTTTTTCGTACAGTTTCTTATTTATAGTAATGTGGTGAAGAGATAGAAAAGAGAGTGATATGTGAGAGTGGATGAAGACTTGGGAGACAGAGATCTGGGGAGAGTGTACGATAATGATGGAAGAATTTTATTAATTAATAAAAACAAATTCGGAATATATTTATTTTGCTGTTTTTATTTATCCTTTTAATATATTCTAAATTTTGTGGTTATATGATTTTTTTAATATTTTATTAAAAAATCATCTTTATTAAAATAAAAAACACTATATTCTAAGTTGTGTTATATTATATTTTTTAAATATATTTAAGATAAAACATTTTATGTAATTTTTTAAGGCAGCTTATTTTTATTATAAAACAATACTTTTTTTTTTCAATTCAATCCTTTCTATTTTTACTATTGGCGCTTATTATGATTGTTTTTCAATATTTTTATTCATCTGGACATGGACTATTTTAAATGATATCTTATTATATTTATATTTTATTTTCAAAAGATAAATATAGTAAAATATTTTATTTAATATATTTTTAAGATTCATCAATTTAAATTAAATAAAAAGTTCTACTCTCTTGATTTATTTCTTAAATTTTGATTATTTTATTAATTTTATTTTTATTTAATATTTTTAATTATTTTGGACCAAATTGGGTGTTAATAAATATAAGTGAAGGTTTTTCGGTATTTGTCCATCAACGCACAAGAGAATTAATTGTTATGGTTTTTTCTCCAACGTTAATGAGATTATTTCTAGTGATATCAATATTTAAAGATTAGATAATTTAAATTAAAAATAATCCAAATCCAATGTATATTTGAGTCTAAGATTTGTAAAATTTCCTATCAGTATAAGATATGGAAGTAATTATTTCCATTCCTTATTTACAATTTCGACACTAAAAATCATATTTCCTCTAAATCTACAATTTTCTCTTAAATCTTAATTAATTGTAAAATGTTGTATATGTTCCCTTTTCTTAACAATATGATATAAAATGACAACTAGAGAGGTGGTTCTTGATAAAATGATGGCTATAAGTTATAATGGTTATTATTTATAAATAGATTCATTTTATATAAAATCACAAGAAAATATATTAAAAAATTTATGAAAAACTTATTTTCACATATTTATACAAAAAAATACTTTTAATATCTACTTGCTTCTATTAGTTTATTGTACAAATAAAAAGAAAGAAAGAAATTTTAAAATAAAGATGAAATAATTTTTTTTAATAAATATGAAAAATAAAAAAATGATGCTACATTAGACTTATCACAGAAATAAAAAAATTGTGCGGAAAACTTATATTACGTTGTATTGTATGAATCATGTAAATTATATCTTATTAACATTTATGATTTTTGTTACAATAAAATAAATGTTAAAAAATAAATAAAATAAAATAAAAAATACTAATAATAAATAAATTATATTTTATTATCTAATATCTTTACATTCTTTATTTAAATAATTGTATTTTCTTAAAAAAAAACATATTTATTTTTTCAGCACGTGTCTTAAAAAATTAGGTATATGTTCCACGATTTTAGCCAAACATGTACCCGATTTTAGGTAAATATTACAAGGAAAATGATAGTTTGACACTCCTTTTTCTCTTACCTCCATTTGACACTCCGACGTGGCAGTGTCGTCCTGCGTGGCAAAGAAAGAGAAACACAGATGGTTTTCTAATTACGTGGTTCATGTTTGTCTTTTTGCAAAGGGTATCTTTTGTCATTTGCCATCTGAAAAATACAGGGCAATTTGAGAGGGAAAAGCAGATCTCATTTTCTCATTGCACTCATTAACCCCGCATGCTCTGGAGGAGAGAGAACAGAGGAAACAACAAGATTCGCGTTCCTTCTGTAAGATTCACATTCCTTCTGCAAGATTCGCCTTCCTTTTCCCCACCGTCAAAGCTTTACCGTTTGCATTGGTGGTATTGACCCTAAACCCTAAGTTTTTTTGGTATGAAACATGCTTGCTGTGTGTCGATGTTAGCTTCGTTTAGGGTTTAGGGTTTGTTCATATGATTTGGTTTTGCTTGTTAGTTATGCATGTATGCGAAAAATGAGATCTTGCTGTGTTCTGGGTTGCTGGTGTCGATGTTTGCTTCGTTTACGGTTTAGGATTTATTCACATGGTTTGATCTTGCTTTCTGGTTATGCCTGTACACGAAAAAAAATGGTTTGTCGATTTGTTCTGGGTTGAAGGTGTCGATCTTTGCTTCGTTTACGGTTTAGGGTTTATTCACATGGTTTGATCTTGCTTTCTGGTTATGCCTGTACGCGAAAAAAAATTGTTTCTTTATGTGTTCTGGGTTGATGGTGTCAACGTTTGATTCGTTTATGGTCATGGGTTTGTTCACATCGTGTATGTTCCAAAACTAGACACAACGAACCACTTAGGTGAACTGAGCTAACCACTTAGTGCTTTCACCACTCAAACAAATCTGTGTGTTCCAAAAGTACACACAGCGAACCACTTATTTGAACTGAGCGAACCACTTAGACATTCCACCCCTGAGACCCATGTGTGTTCCAAAAGTACACATAACGAACCAGTTATTTGAACTAAGCGAACCACTTAGACATTTCACCACTCAAACAAATGTGTGTGTTCCAAAAGTACACACAACGAACCACTTATTTGAACTGAGCGAACCACTTAGTGCTTTCAACCCTCAGACAAGTCTGTGTGTTCCAAAACTACACACAGCGAACCACTTATTTGAACTGAGTGAACCACTTAGTTCTTTCACCCATCAGACAAGTTTTTGTGTTCCAAAATTACACACAGCGAACCACTTATGTGAACTGAACGAACCACTTAGTGATTTCACCCCTAACACAAGTCTGTGTGTTCCAAATTACACACAGCGAACCACTTATGTGAACTGAACGAACCACTTAGTGCTTTCACCCCTCACACAAGTCTGTGTGTTCCAAATGTACACACAGCGAACCACTTATTTGAACTGAGCGAACCACTTAGACAATTCACCACTCAAACAAATGTGTGTTCCAAAAGTACACACAGCGAACCAGTTATTTGAACTGAGCGAACCACTTAGACATTTCACCACTCAAACAAATGTGTGTGTTCGAAAAGTACACACAGCGAACCACTTATTTGAACTGAGTGAACCACGTAGTTATTTCACTCCTCAGACAAGTCTGTGTGTTCCAAAACTACACAGTGAACCACTTATTTGAACTGAGCGAACCACTTAGTGCTTTCACCCCTCAGACAAGTCTGTGTGTTCCAAAACTACACACAGCGAACCACTTATTTGAACTGAGTGAACCACTTAGACATTTCACCCCTCAAACAAATGTGTGTTCCTAAATTACACACAGCGAACCACTTATGTGAACTGAACGAACCACTTAGTGCTTTCACCCCTCACACAAGTCTGTGTGTTCGAAAAGTAAACACAGCGAACCACTTATTTGAACTGAGCGAACCACTTAGACATTTCACCACTCAAACAACCCCTGAGACACATCTGTGTGTTCGAAAAGTACACACAGCGAACCACTTATTTGAACTGAGCGAACCACTTAGACATTTCACTTGTCAAACAAATGTGTGTGTTCCAAAATTACACACAGCGAACCTCTTAGGTGAACTGAGCGAAACACTTAGACATTTCACCACTCAAACAAATGTATGTGTTCCAAAAGTACACACAATGAACCACTTACTTGAACTGAGCGAACCACTTAGTGCTTTCACCCCTCAGACAAGTCTGTGTGTTCCAAAACTACACACAGCGAACCACTTATTTGAACTGAGCGAACCACTTAGTTCTTTCACCCATCACACAAGTTTTTGTGTTCCAAAATTACACACAGCGAACCACTTATGTGAACTGAACGAACCACTTAGTGATTTCACCCCTGACACAAGTCTGTGTGTTCCAAATTACACACAGCGAACCACTTATGTGAACTGAACGAACCACTTAGTGTTTTCACTCCTCACACAAGTCTGTGTGTTCCAAAAGTACACACAGCGAACCACTTATTTGAACTGAGGTAACCACTTAGACATTTCACCCCTCAAACAAATGTGTGTTCCAAAAGTACACACAGCGAACCACTTATTTGAACTGAGCGAACCACTTAGACATTTCACCACTCAAACAAATGTGTGTTCCAAAAGTACACACAGCGAACCAGTTATTTGAACTGAGCGAACCACTTAGACATTTCACCACTCAAATAAATGTGTGTGTTCGAAAAGTACGCACACCGAACCACTTATTTGAACTGAGCGAACCACTTAGTTATTTCACCCCTCAAACCCATGTGTGTTCCAAAACTACACAGCGAACCACCTATTTCAACTGAGCGAACCACTTAGACATTCCACCCCATGCAAGTGTCTGGATGCGTTGCGTTACTATAGGTGAGTAAAATTGTTTTGACGTATGATATTGAAAGTTGTAGTCTGTATGTTTGTCTGCATATAGTATAATTATTTTCTTATAGTGTGTAATTTAGGAACACACAGACTTGTCTGAGGGGTGAAATCACTAAGTGGTTCGTTCAATTCAAATAAGTGGTTCGTTGTGTATAATTTAGGAACACACAGACTTATCTTAGGGGTGAAAGCACTAACTGGTTCGCTCAGTTGAAATAAGTGGTTCGCTGTGTGTACTTTTAGAACACACGGACTTGTGTGAGGGGTGAAATCACTAAGTGGTTTGTTCAGTTCACATAAGTGGTTCGCTGTGTGTAGTTGAGGAACACACAGACTTGTATGAGGAGTGAAAGCACTAAGTGGTTCGTTCAGTTCAAATAAGTGGTTCGCTGTAAGTAATTTAGGAACACACAGACTTGTCTAAGGGGTGAAAGCACTAAGTGGTTCGCTCAGTTCAGATAAGTGGTTCGCTGTGTATAGTTTAGGAACACACAGACTTGTCTGAGGGGTGAAAGCACTAAGTGGTTCGTTCAGTTCACATAAGTGGTTCGCTGTGTGTAGTTTAGGAACACACAGACTTGTCTGAGGGGGTGAAAGCACTAAGTGGTTCACTCAGTTCAAATAAGTGGTTCGCTGTGTGTAGTTTAGGAACACACAAACTTGTCTGAGGGGTGAAATCACTAAGTGGTTCGCTCAGTTGAAATAAGTGGTTCGTTGTGTGTAGTTCTGGAACACACAGACTTGTCTGAGGGGTGAAAGCACTAAGTGGTTCGTTCAGTTCACATAAGTGGTTCGCTGTGTGTAGTTTAGGAACACACGGACTTGTCTGAGGGGTGAAACCACTAAGTGGTTCGCTCACTTGAAATAAGTAGTTCGTTGTGTGTAGTTTTGGAACACACAGACTTGTCTGAGGGGTGAAAGCACTAAGTGGTTCGTTCAGTTCACATAAGTGGTTCGCTGTGTGTAGTTTAGGAACACACAGACTTATCTAAGGGGTGAAATCACTAAGTGGGTCGTTCAGTTCAAATACGTGGTTCGCTGTGTGTAATTTAGGAACACACAGACTTGTCTGAGGGGTGAAAGCACTAAGTGGTTCGTTCAGTTCACATAAGTGGTTCGCAGTTCACATAAGTGGTTCGCTGTGTGTATTTGGGAACACACAGACTTGTCTGAGGGGTGAAACCACTAAGTGGTTCGCTCACTTGAAATAAGTGGTTCGTTGTGTGTAGTTTTGGAACACACAGACTTGTCTGAGGGGTGAAAGCACTAAGTGGTTCGTTCTGTTCACATAAGTGGTTCGCTGTGTGTATTTAGGAACACACAGACTTATCTAAGGGGTGAAATCACTAAGTGGTTCGTTCAGTTCAAATACGTGGTTCGCTGTGTGTAATCACTAAGTTGCGTTACTGCAGGTGAGTAAAATTGTTTTGACGTATGATATTGGAAGTTGTAGTCTGTATGTTTGTCTGCATATAGTATAATTATTTTGTTATAGTGTGTAATTTAGGAACACACAGACTTGTCTGAGGGTTGAAATCACTAAGTGATTCGTTCAGTTCAAATAAGTGTTTCGCTGTGTGTACTTTAGGAACACACAGACTTGTCTGAGGGGTGAAATCACTAAGTGGTTCGTTCAGTTCAAATAAGTGGTTCGCTATGTGTAATTTAGGAACACACAGACTTGTCTGAGGGGTGA
>Ga0209700_105703_pt1 | contig 20539 bp, 17 predicted proteins | sample SiratroredBW_FD_187528 | JGI IMG/M metagenome (GOLD analysis project Ga0209700, IMG submission 187528) | Root nodule microbial communities of legume samples collected from California, USA - Siratro red BW (SPAdes) (version 2) | ecosystem: Host-associated > Plants > Roots > Nodule | place: USA...
TGTGTGTGTGTGTGTGTGTGTGTGTGTGTGTGTGTGTGTGTGTGTGTGTGTGTGTGTGTGTGTGTGTGTGTGTGTGTGTGTGTGTGTGTGTGTGTGTGGGTGTGGGTGTGTGTGTTAGATCGAACATTTACCACAAGACCAAAAGCTATAGTCATTAGCCAGGACGCAACTCTTTCCACTTAAGAGCGTTGCAGTCAAAGCGTGACGATACGATTGTGATTTGGTGCACTTGGCGTCTTCACAGGACAATTAATGTCACTGACAACAATTTCCCTCTCAGCAATTGTCCCACTAGGAATCAAACTCTTTGATCGTGACTCGGTCTACCTGACCTATGCCATAGGACAATTGAGCAACTTGCAATAATCTCCCCTTAAACAATTGCCCCCTTGGGAATTGAACTCACGACCTTGGCTTTAATACCAATTGTTTCTAGAGTTCATGTAATTAAATAATTACTTTAATGTTTAGATTTCAACACTTTGAATTTTGTCAACAGATGTAGTAAATTTTGGATCTTATGACAATTAAAAATTATTTAAACAACGCATAATTTATTTACTGTAGGAACAACTGGCTCTATAAGGGGGTGGATGGAATGGAACCTGAACTCAATTCACTGCAAATGAAACCACCAAGTAAGATTGTTCAAGGCAAGAATATATGAGCACAGATAAAACATTTTTATACTGGTTCACCTTAATCTCTTGGACTACATCTTGTTCTCCCTTGAACAAATTGTTCAAGAGGTTCGACTATATCGTAAACGTTTACACCGAGTACACAAATCTCTCCAGGTTACAATGAGTATACAAATCTCTCTGGGTTACACCTGTCTCAATCTCCTCTTGAGATCAAGACCACTCAAGATTGAAATAAAACACTCTCAAATGAGAGAACAATCAAAGCTCATAAGGAATAACTTCACAAGGTGAAGAATTACACAATTTTCTTACAACCCAAAATTCTAGATGCTCTCAATAGCAGATTTACGAAAAACACTCAAATATTTAGTAAATTCTTCAATGTATTGCACAATGTATTTATGCTTTTTGCTTCTTGTTTTCTACAACTTGAAATTGTTCTAGTATATGTAGCTTTGTATAAACTAGTCGTTTGATGCTTGAAAGGGAAATTTTAACCACCTAATACTAAAACAGGGAAGAACAACTTCTATTATTGATTTTGCATTAAAGTTGACTTTATTTGCATATAGAAACAATTTAACAACAAAAGTTATCTTTGATTTGAAACAATTAATCACATTTAAACATTCCATAATAATTTGAATAATTTTCATTATGAACAAATTTAAACGTTGAAGCACAACATGCTATAAGATCTAATTTTGATATTTATGAGAAAGACATGTTATTTTTTTCTTTTAGATTTAGAAACAAATCAAATCAAAATTGTGTGCAACAAAATCATTTTGAATTGTTTCTGTATTTAGATATAGCAACAAAACAGTCTAATCTGAATTTCAAAATTTTTATGCAAATACATATATGTAAATAAAATATGTTGAATCGAATTAATTTTATTAGAAGCAAAGCTTGATAAAACCATGTACTAAGGAATAAATAATGACTTGATCTCAAAATAAAATTGAAAATAGATTTCAACACCGGGTTAAAACATTTTTTGTTTTTATATTTATTTATTTTTAACTTTTCTCGTCTTTTAATTTGAAACAAAATTAATTTATTAAAACAATAGTAAATAAAAATTTATGAGTTTATCTATACATATTCCTCATGCTTAGAAACATGTGAATATTATTGTAATAGACACATAAGATCATTAAATAAAATATAAACACACACTTGGAGTTACTGTTACCATCAAAACTTTATTAAATGATTAGATGATCATCAACAAATATTTTGCACCATTTAATGATTCAAGTATATATATATATATATATATATATATATATATATATATATTTTATTTATATTTTTTATTTATATTTTAAGTAAACGTATTTATAAACATTTCTATAAAAGACAAAATAAGAAGAAAATTTGAATAAGCTTTTTTCATAAGTTAAAAGTTTTCTAATATAATTTCTTAAATATTTTATTTTATAAACTAATTTTAGTTCATGGGAAAACTATTTTTCTTTCTTATTTTTTTCCCAAAGCTTATTAAAAGAAGATTGAAGAGATTTTATTAATTTTAAAGTGTTGTATAGTTTGTAACTATCATATATCTTTCGTGTTCCACCACATGATTGCTCCCATTTGACCTTCCACAAATATAAAACTAATTTTTTGTTCTTTTTCTTAAAGGGGGTAAAGAACAACATTGATATTTAATTGCATTTAATTATTGTTGTGGTTTTTGTTGTGTTCCATTGTAAATACATTGATTCATTTTATTTAAGTTCACCTAGGCAATTAGATAGTTATGCAAGAACAATATTGCAAAGTGTGCAATTTAAAACCTGATGGAAGCTTAGACAAGGATCTAGAATTGATTGGAAGACAAATCCTTAGACAAATGGAGTGTCTGTGACAGTGAATCGGAGTCATGATCTGGGAGGATTGAACTAGAAAGGAAACTGTGAAAGTAATTGAATCATACTAAAATATGGAAGATATTGCAATTCCATGTTCCACACGTTGCTCCAGCTGTGCATTGCTGCACCTATTTCTGCATGACTGCATCATAAACTGCATTTGTTGTCTCATCCAGAACATATAGCTGAGCTTCTGCATGCATTTGTGCCTGCTCTTCTTCAGTATCAAATTCATGGTTTATATATACGAGCTTCGCGTATCACTAAATACTAAGGTTACAAAACTCCACTTCTTTACCTGCCAAAGTTTGTCAAGGGTATGCAAATTAAACCATGAAAATATTCAAAGATTATGTACAAATAGAGTGTAACTGCATTCACTTACTGAACATCCATAAAACTTGATGCCATTTCTTTCAAAAATATCTACTGCCACCAGTCTCCTCCAAGAAGTTTTTCATCTATATAATTCACAGCCAAAATCTTATCTAACATCATGCACCAGAACATTCTTCAAAGCATTATATAGGGCATTTTAAAATGATACACATTTTGTTTTTTTAATTTATTTTTTTAATATAGATCTTCACATTAGAGTTTTTCGGACATTTTTACTATAATGGTATAGTCATTTAGGAATTTAAATGAGTTTTACTTACATAATACATTTTTAACTTAAAATAATAACGTATTGGTATATTTATTTTGAATAACTAGTTGATAAATAAGTGAAACCTATTAAAAGAGTATTGGGAATTTATTTCGGTTACTTTTTATGGAAATAAGTTGAAAATTATGTGAAATACATAATATCATATAATTAACAATATAAAAGAACATGTTTTTTTTATCTCAGTATGTAAATTATTCTCATTAGTTTGAATTTAAGATGAATTTGACCTGGATAAAGAAGTGTTATTCTTTAAATATATTATAAGATTGAGAACAAAACTATTAGATATCTTAGCAATCAAAAAGTCATTATTTAGTTATTATAATTAAGAACAAACAAAGTTTATACGTGTAATTATTCTTTACCAAGCATGTTGTTTGTTGTATTAATGTGTCAATAATTTGTTGTGTTGCATAGTGAATTGAGGTTTGAGCATTCCAAAACCTTCCAACCCATCCTTTGTTTTTTTCGTCTTTATAATAAATTTCTTTTTTCTCATTACCACAATGGGTTGAGACAATCCTCGGGACAAAGGAAGCAGCAAGCTTAAATTAGGCACATCTTTCGCTAGAAGAAGCTCCAACTATGATGTAACTCCACGCTATGAATTTTAGTCATAGGCAACCAAAAAAAACCGAAACTTTTGTAAGAAACTAGAAGTCCTAACTATGGTGTTCTTTAATCTCATTGAATCTACAATATCAAAATATGCATAATTTCATAAAATCCTGTTAAGCTATGACTTTAAGCATAACACGTCAACACATCAAGAAAATTATAGTCTATTAATTAAGACGATAAATGAAAATTTCGAACTTATAAAAAAAACCAATGTTTTAGTTAAGGAAAACAAAAAATCAAGCATAAACTTGAGAACTAAAATATAAAACGGGATAGGCTTTTGTTTTCAACGAGAGTGCTCGGAAAAGCTTAGAAGTAAACGAAGATAGTAAGACCATAGAGAATCTACTATTTAAGAATACTTAAGAAAAGTCATGTACTAATCGTCTATGGGTGACAAATGTTTGACTTTAAGGAAGTCACATGACAAGTCCAGAATAGGGTACAAGGGCTCTCACAAGAATAAAACTCATAAACATAGAATATTCTTCACTAAATTTCCTAATATTGCATTGTTTAGTGGTATTTCTAGAAAGGGACCTCAAAGATCTACTAACAAAAAAGGACCCAAGTCTATATGGGTAATTAAAATAGAATAATCCTTCTTGTTTGATGTTCTCGATATTCATAAGAAGATCTCAAGCTTGATATCTAGATAATGGATGCTCACATCTTATAGGAGAAAGGTTTGTAATCCAGGAATTAAGGAAAAAAAAAAAGGAGGAAGGGTGATATTTAGAGGAGTTCAACATGGAAAGATAATTAGAGTTGGTTGGATAAAAAACCTTTTATTAAAAAGGTTTTTTTACGTAAACGATCTAAAACACAATCTATTAAGTATAAGTCAATTTTGTGACAATAGACATGATTATATGTTTCACAAACACCAATGTATAGTTAACAATAATGATGAAACTAGGTTATTTACTGTAATAGACCAGGAAATATTTACAAAATTGATATGAAAGAGTTAACTCAAAAGGCTTCATGTCTCATGATAATAAAGAAAGCTAATTGGGTATGACATGCAAGTCTAAGGTTACTATCAAAACTGTAAAAACACAACCTTGTAGGTTACTATCAAAACTGTAAAAACACAACCTTGTAAGGGGTTTATATGTCACGTCATCCAGAGATAATATTCTTTGTGAATCATGCAAAAAGGAAAAGCAAGGGAAAAGCTCTTTAAAGAGTATAAATTATGTTTCTACTAAAAGACCTTGAACATATATACTTGGACCTTTTTGGACCAACTAGAACCACATCTATTAGTGGCAAACGATATAATGTAGTAATTGTAGACGATTATACTATATAGATATGGGTAAAATTCTTAAACCTCAAGAATGAAGCTTTGAAAGTCTTTCTAAATTCTTGTAAACATTCAAAATGAAAAGGCTTATCAATTCTTTGTGAAAACTATGGTATAAACCATAAGTTTTCAACTCTTAGAACTTTTCAACAAAATGGTATTGTGGAGAAGAAAAATTATTCTTTACAATAAATGGCTCGAACGATGCTTAATTTATCTTCATCCCTAAACAGTTTTGGGGAGAAACAGTTATAATAGCCTATTATTTTCAAAATTACATTTACACTAGACCTTTGACTGAAAAGACTCCCTATGAATTGTGGAAAGGCAAAAAGCCTCACGTATTGTATTATCATTCTTTTGGTATTCAAGGTTTTATCCTTAACACTAAAGAAAGTTTGGGTAAGTTTTCTTTTATAAGCAATAAAGAAATTTTGTACGGATATTAAAAATGTCCAAGGCCTAGTTTACAATATATAATGTCTTCATTGAAAGAAGGTACTCATGTGAGATTCAATTACTAATAAGAAATTATTAGAGTAGGAAAACTCTCTCGATTTTCATTTAGAATTTTGATAACATTTATTTTTATCATATTTTAGACTCAATTTTTACAATGAAATAAACTCATTCTAAACTTGAACCTTGCTTATATTTTTTTCATTTTACTGTAAATTGATTACTTGTGTATGAGAATGGTAAGTTGCACCAATTTCTCTTATTTAGCCTAAAAAGATAACATAATGCATTGGATTTAGAGAAAAAAGATTGAAGCCCATGAAGATGCATACAATGAAGGTCCACAAAGGAAGACAAAGTATAGAAGGCCCATAAATGAGTGCATAGAAGAGGAGAACATTAAGCCCAGTCACGCTCGGCACCACTAAAGTTGAGATGGGTGCTTAGGCCTTGCATAAGAGAGCTGAGTCTGGCGCCAGTTGAGTTAAGTCTGGTGCGAATGTCGTTCTAAAAATCTATTTAATAATTGTCTGTGTTAGGGTTTAGACACACAGAGCTAGAGCAAAAAAAATAGTCAGTCCTAGATGACATCTTTAGGGTTTCTTGGTGTAATAATTCTTTTCCCATTGTTCATCTTTTATGTTTATTGTTCTAATGTGTATGAGGAACTAAACCCCTTGTTATTTGGGTTAGATGCAACCTACCAAACTCTCATGTAATTAATATATATATATATATATATATATATATATATATATATATATATATATATGTGTGTGTGTGTGTGTGTGTGTGTGTGTTTTCCTTTCAAGGTCAGTATTTCAATTATGTGTTTAATGTCTGTTACGTTGATTCATAGCTTGACATTGGAAAATATTGTTAGTAATCAAGATCTGAATTGGAATACCTAATGAAAGCTTATATTTAGGTATAAAGCATGATTCATTTGTTGTCTTCAACCCTTGTGGCACTTGCGAGTCTTTGTTACATAATTGATCAAGGAATTGACAATTAATAGGGAAAGTTAGGCTCATTCACCTACGAAATTAGGGTTTGGGTAATGTTGTTGGTTGACATTGGCATTAGTTAGGAAATAAAGGTAATTATTTCTATGCATGAGAGTGAGGTATGGTGAAGTCTGTAACATCCCATGTTTTTCATATAATAGGAACTTTATTGCATAGAAATTATATAATAAACCTAAATATAAATATACATACATTCATCATATATTTCAAAATATACTTCTCCACAGACGATTTAATAAAAATATCTCCATACAATCACAAAATAAAATTAATTAAATTGAACTTCTCCATTAGCTGACTAAAGAGTTAAACCACCTGTCAAATCATCTGCTCATGTCTAATACACAATCATCAGAGATTTAAAAACAAAACAAACATTACACTAAAAGAACGGTAAGCAAGTGAGTTTTAAAAAAAAATGTATTTTCATAAATTAAATTTCTATCTCAACCAAAAAAGAATAAATCGAGCTTTTATAATTCATCTCATACATCACATTATCATTAACACATCACACTCATGTGACATAGTTAATCCATATAATCTACTATAACCGGTTCTTTTTCACACCGTAGTACAATCATGTTAACATGTCAATCCATATGATCTGGTCTAATCGGTTGTTTTTCACACCGTAGCGCAGTCATATACATTTAATCCATATAATTTGGTCTAACCGATTTTCTTTTTCACACCATAATGCAGTCATATGAAAACTTTAACCCACATGATTTGATTTAACCGGTTCTTTTTCATACTGTAGCATAGTAATATGAATCTTTTAACTCACGTGATTTGGTCTAACCGGTTCTTTTTCACACCGTAGTACAGTAGTATGAAACCTTTAACCCACATGATCTGGTCTAACCGGTTTGTTTTAACACCGTAGCACAATCGTATATTACAAGAAAAACAATATTAAGACACAAATTTTGAGCTAACATGGTTGATAATTGTGACCAAAATAATCACCAAATTAGGTTTTGGTTGCTAAATAAATGTAAAATCAAAGTAATGATTGAATTTAGTAACCTATTAAGTCAATATAATAATTATATTATTATTATTATTAATACTATTATTATAAATATTATTATTATTATAAACATTATTAATAATATTATTATTAATATTGTTATAAACATTATTATAAATATTATTATTATAAATATTAAAACTATAATAATTATTATTATTATTACTATTATTATTAATATTATTATTATAAATATTATTAATTTTAATATTACTATTAATATTAGTAGTACTATTATTATAAATATTATTATTATTAATGTTATTATGATTATTATAAACATTATTATAAATATTATTATAAAAAATTATTATAATTATTATTAATATTATTATTATAAATATTAATAATATTATTATTATTATTATTACTACTTTTATTAGTATTATTATTAATATTATTATAAATATTGTTATTATTATTATTATAAATGTTATTATTAATATTTTATTTATATTATTATTATTATTATTTATATGTTAAGTATTACTAATAGAATAATTTGTCGTTAATTTGGTGGGCAATCTACCGACAAATTAGGCCAGTTGGTAAATTGTCTACCAATTTACTATCCAATTTATCTACGAATTTTATTCGTCGGTAAACTGACGAGATTAATTTAGCGACAAATTTTTTGACGTGTAATTTTGTTATAAGCTTTTTTATCAATAAATTTATCAATAACTAGCGATGGAAAAAATCTCTCAATAAATCTGTCAGTAAATCTATCATTAATTTTTTGTCTGTAAATCATGTTTTTCTTGTGATGTATAAATTAATTTTGTTTAAAATTAAAATAAAAAAAGGTTAAAAATAAAAAAAATATAAAAAAATGTTTTAAATTTGTTTTAAATTTAAATTGAGATCAACTCATTCTTTGCACCTTAGTGCATGGTTTATAAAGCTTTGCTTTCAATAAAATTAATTTGATTCAATGTATTTTGTTTACATATATGTCTTTGCAAAAACTTTTTGAAATTAAGATTCAACTCTTTTGTTGTTATAACTAAGTACAAAATTTATTCAAAATGATTTTGTTCCACCTAGTTTTGATTTGATTTGTTTCTATATCTAAAAAACAAATTAACGTGTCTTTCACAAAAGTATTAATATAAGATTTTATAGCAGTATGTTGTGCTTCAACGTTCAAATTTGTTTATAATAAAAATTATTAAAATTATTATGGAATGCTTGAACGTGATTAATTGTTTCAAATCAAAGATATCTTGTGTTATTTAAATTATTTCTATATGCAGGTAAAGTTAGTTTTAATGCATAATCAATAATAAAATTCATTGACTTTGCATTAAAACTTATTTTATCTGCATATAGAAACAATTGAAACAACACAAGATATCTTTAATTTGAAACAATTAATCGCCTTTAAATATTCCATAATAATTTTCATATTGAACAAATTTCAACTAATTTTCATATTTTTGTGAAAGACACTTTAATTTGATTTTCAAATTTAGAAATAAATCAAAACCAAAACTGTGTGCAGCAAAATTATTTTGAATTATTTATGTATTTAACTATAGCAATATAACAGTCTAATTTTAATTTCAAAATATTTCTACAAATACATATAGATGAATAAAATACACTAAATCAAATTAATTTTATTGTAAACAAAAAATCTATGGACGAAGGTGAAAAGAATGATTTGATCTCAAAATAAAGATGAAAACAAATTTCAAAACATATTTAAAACATTTCTTGTTCTTTTAGTTTTGAAGAAAATTAATTTATAAAATAATAGTAAATAAAAAGTTATATGGGTCTACAGTTCACTTGTACATACTTATCAAACTTTACTACATGATTAGATCTTCTAAAGGGATATTTAGACCATCTAATATATTACTTAAATTGTCTAATGATTCAACATATAGAATTTATGGTTTGATCATTTGAAAGTTATTCTAAACATTCAAAGATCATTGGGAGCAACTGTTAATCAATACGAAATTAATGATAAAATTCTCAGAACCTCTAAAGATCTTGAGGCTATACCCCTAAACGAATTGATAGGTATTCTTAGTGTATATGAGCAGGTCTTGCAAAATGATGCAAATATCACTTCCAAAGGAAAGAATCTCGTGTTTAGGATCTCACACAAATGTAAGAAAATGGTATCATCCAAAGCTTCTGAAGATACAGACAATGCATCAGATCATACAGAGTCTGATGAGGAGATCCCTATGCTCACTAACAAGGTCAAAGGGATGTTCAGAAAGCAAAAGAGCAAGAGTAAGAACATAAGGTTTAGGACTAAAGATGGCAAGGAGCAAAACGAGAAGATATTCTGCTATGGCTACAAGAAGTCAGGACACTTCAAATCAGAACGTACTAATCAGGTTCAAGGAAAAAGGAGAAAAATAAGTTCTCTAAAAAGAAGAAAAGTGTTGTGTCAACCTAGACGATTTGGACTCGGCCGATTATGATTTTGAAGAGAAGGAAAACAATGTCTCATGACTGATGTGGTAGAAAACTCCATGACAGAGGACTTTGACAATGAGGTAGATTTTACAAAGACAAAAATGAAAACTAAAAACATAACTATATTAACTATAAAACCTAACAAATCCAAGATCGAAACCTCAAGTGAAAATCAGATGTAGCAACAGTAATTGAATACTGAAACTAAAAGTCAGTAACATAAACAAACAGTCATTGTAGAAATTAAAACTAAAACAGGGTTGAGAAAATAATAAACATTAAAATCAGTAAAGTGAACTGAAATTTTAATCACATGAGATATAAATTAAAATGAAATTAAACAACTGTAAAAACTAGAATTAGAATTCATAATTGATATGATAAACAAATATAAAGAGAATTTCACTTTAGAAGTAAGAAAATATCAAGTTAAAACCATGGTCAACTTTCTTTAACCTTAAACATAAAGAAATCAAATCATAATTTTTTCTTTTTGAAGAAATGTAAAACCAAATGTTCATACATTCAAAGTAAGCAAATATTAATCAAGAATTGATTACCAAAAGAATTCCTAAGTAAAAGCAAGTTGAAATTAGTTATGCTTGACATTCTTCACTTCTAAAGATTGATTTCCTTCATTGAAGAACATCATGAACAGGAACCAAAATAGAAATAATACAAGAAGAGAAGAAGTTGAATCAGACACGAAAAGAAAAGGAAAAGCATAATTTGAAAAGGTAGAAAATTAAAAGAATGTTAGAAATTTTATTAACAGAAAAATTGACAGCTTCATTACAGTGAAATTTGTCCAATATAGTTTATGTCTCTTCTGATTTTAAGATTGCCTATTTATAATGTCTAAAACAAGCTAAACATAAGCTTAATCACTTGAACAACAATGGACTTAGTAAATCACATTACAACTTGGAAGTTACATTTTTACTCCTACATGCAAATTCTAAGAACTAAAATAAACTACTGCATATTTTATTCATTGTTTTATATTCCACTCTACATGTCTTCATTGTCTTTTATTAGAACTTCAGAATTTAGTCATATACTCCTCTAAATATTAGCTGAAAACAAATCTACAAGGGTCAAACAATGAGTACTAGTTAATAGTAGAAAAAATGCAAAGAGTTAGCTTAAGAACAAAGAATTAGAACAATTTATACTAAAATACTTATCTAACATGGAAAATATAAATCTATACTAAAATCAAAGAATATGAACAAAAGAAAAACTTACGAGATGCAATTAGTCTATAAAAGTAAGAATAAATTAAGAGTTATCACACAACCTACCCTATTATGTTACGTGGCAAGACCTATAACAAATGGGAGGTTGAATAGAGCTCAAGAATCTTTTCATGAAGGATTATACTACACCATCTAGTGTACAAGCAACACAAACAACACAAAGTAAATTTATATTGGTTAACCTAATCTCACAGGTTACGTCTAGTTTTCCCTTAAGCAAACCACTCAATAGGTTATGTTGAGAAAAGACAACGAATTTATTTAAACCAAGAGGGGGTAAATTGATTTTTAAAAAACATGGTTTCTTGAAAATCTTTTTAGACTTTAAAAAGTATATTGGACTTATAAGTGGAATCAAGATTTACTAAGAATTAGGTGCAACAAAACTAAAACAAGATAAGTATGACAGAAAAGCACAAGCAGAATTATGACATCCAATATCAACATTTCAACTTTAAATTGCTGGTTCCACTAAGTTCAAAAAGTTACACAAGTATCAACTCTTGAACAATTTCAAGAGGATATACAAAATCCTTGATATCAAAAGTATATTAGCTCTTATAAACTCTTACCACTTAAGAGGATATCTAACTTATCAACTCTTGATAACCAAAATCAATAACAATACCTCTATAATAATCAAGTTATAATATCAAAGAAAAATATTAAGAAAGATTACCACTTCCACACCAGAAGCACTTTTAAGATATGCACTATTCGTACAACCTTGATTTCATTGTAGTACAAGAAAGAGTATTTGAAAGCTTAGAATGCATAAAAAATATTTTTTTCAATGTTTGATCATTCGTGTGTGAAACATAGAGTCTAGTATTCCATTTATAGATCTTAAAAACATTAATGGAAAACAACCTCTGACACATTTAATCAATTATTTTTTTTTATATTAAAAGTACTCTAGTTTTAATAGATTAAAAGGTGTTTTAATCAGTTAATTTAGTTTTTCAATTAATACAAGAGCACATTTAATCTATTATTCAACGAGAACTCTTACAATATTAAAATGGTTCTCTAGTTTGATGTATTATAATTGAGATAATTAATTATCCAGTTTTAAACCTCATGAAGAAGAGTTTAATTAATTATAGAAAACCATAATCAATTATTTTGATTCAAAAACCTTTTACAGCATTTTTTCCTTCTTTATAAAACATTTTAATTCATTTTCATCCACTGTGTGTTGATCTTAAGAATACCTTTGTGTGACAAACTCCGAAAATAATTATGCAAAAAGCTAAAGAAATCTAGACACATTTACAACATCTTCATATTTGTCATCAAAACACCATCTTTTTAGGGGCTTAACCATTTTCAGGTCTTCAAAAACTAATAATCTCCCATGTTTTGATGATGATTCACATTAATGCATAATCTTCACTTGATGTTGTAGGTGAAATAGGTTTGTACCTTTAACATGAGTCTTCTCTTCACACAAATGTCTTTAAAGATATACAAGGAACTCCCGATTGCTATGTGCTCCCCCTTTGTCATGCTCCCTTTGTTTAAAATATAAGGAAGGTAAAATATGCGAAGGTACCAAGATACCAGGAGATTAAAGAATGAATTATGATCTCTTTTAATCAATTATTTATGCCAGAAAATATTGAGAGGCATAATTATTGTAGAATTTAAAAAATTAAAATAGAAACAAAATGTAAAATATTTAAAATAATTCTACTAGAAAATTATTGAATACTGATTGAAATTAGTGACTGAAAAATGGTCACTATCAGTGACCGAATCAGTGACTAAAAAATTTAGTCTCAAATTAGGTCACAGATTCAGTTATTGATTTTGGACGCTAATTCGATCACTAATTCAGTCATAGATTTAGTCATTAATTCGGTTACGGATTCGATCACACATTCGATCACTGATTCAGTCACATATTCGATCACAAATTCAATCATAGATAATAATAATATAATAGTAAGTACAATACTAATAAATATAATAATAACAATAATAATAATAATAGTAATAACAATAATAATAATAATAACAATAATAATAATAATAATACTACGACGACTATTACTACTAATAATAAACATAATAATAATAATAATAATAGTAATAATAATAATAGTAGTAATAATAATAAAAATAAAAATTATAATAATATCAATAATAATAATTATTATTATTATAACAATAATAATAATAATTATAACAACAATAATAATAATAATAACAAAATAATAATAAAAAAACATTTTAAAGTTGGCCACAACAGCAGTTGGAGCCCCAAAACCACCGTTGTAACCCATGATTTCAAATTTTTTAAAAAACAAAGCTATGGTGCCCTTGATGGAGATACGAAGGCGGTTGTTATTAGTAACCGTCTTTGTATTGTTGCACTTAATTTCAAAAATGTCACTGTATTTTTGTTTACTGTGGTTCCATTTTGACCGCCATTTTATCTTGTCGTAAAAAGTGTTTTTTTCACTAGTGAGTAGATCTCAATTTGATTCATGAAATCCGATAAGAAGCTTGGATAAGAGAGCAAGCAACAAAGCTAATAGTAGCTCGACGGTATAATACTCGAGTACGTGAACGTGCCTTCCAGAAAGGTAATTTAGTATGGCACAAAGGAGGGGAGCCAAGAAAAGAGTCAACAGATGGAAAACTCGCACCCAATTGGGATGACCCATTCAGAGTTATAGGTACATTTCAAAATGCAGCCCATAAACTTGAAGAACTCAATGGTAAAATCTTACCAAGAACCTAGAATGCTACTCATTTAAGGATGTAGTATAGTAATGTATTCAAAATCAAGAACGGTGTACTCTTCCCTTGACTTGGACTTTTTCTTAAGGACGGTTTTGTCAGGCATGGTTTTAATAAGGCGCGTACTTGAATAAAGTATTGTTCAAATCTATTCCTCTCATTCTCTTATATAATTTTATTCTTGAAAGTCCAATCAAAGTTGAGCTTAAATGGGTAACAAAGACTCAATCCTAAAAGATTTTGGATGAGTAACAAAGACTAAATCCAATCAAAGTTGACTTGGAAAAGACTTCAAGAAAGCCCAACTGTTTGGATGGAGTTGACTAGGAGCCACATTATTAAGGTGAGCATTTGGACTTCAAAGCTAGAAAGGGGAAAGGTGATATTCGGTTCTTTGAAGAAAAATTCATAAACAAAGGTAAAGTCCTCAGAATTAGGTTATAGTCTCATGTATACTTTATCTAAAACACTACAAGGTTTCGTTGAGGTGTAATCGACCATAGATTCATGACAAACATAGCAAAATATCAACAAACTCTCCTGCTCTACATCTGTTGTCATATTTTCAATTAATTGATCATTGTGTTCAATCAATTGTTCATAGATGTTGTTGCTATTTTGTGATTTCATTAACTGGTTGATTCGCTCACATAATTGATTGTTGTCTGTTCTCAATTATGTGTGATATTTTTATCTGAACAGTTAATTGATATTCTGTGAAACTCACTTTCATTGAGGAATCCCACGTTACTATTTTCTGGATTAAATCAATTGTTTGTTCTGCTACTATTATTTATGTATTTTCTACAATTGATTGAGATATTTGTCAAATTGACTGGTTTCTATTCTTCACTTTAGTTTGAGTATTTTCAATTAACTGTTTCTGTTGTTTAATCCATTTTGTTCTTGGGCAGTGTTGTACTAAATTCTTTATCCAATTGACTACATATGTGTTTGACTAAATTGCTATATGTTGTTTACTGCTTTAAGTGTGATACTCAATAAATTGTTTATGGCATTCACTTAACTGTTTCTGGACTGATATGGATTGTGCGGTGATTTCAATTTATTGTTTCTGTATTTCAATTTGTTGATCTTTGTTGTTTACAGTTCTGTGTGATTATTCAGTTGATTGTTCTTGATCTGGAATTTATTGACTTTTTTCTGTGCACTTCAAAACTTTCATTCTATACTTTAATACTTTCCATTTTTGCAAAAAATTTTGAATGTTCAATTCACCCCCTCTTGAACTCGACCTAAACTTGTTTTCAATTGGCATCAGAGCTAGAACTTGAATCCTGGTCAAGTTTTTTGATCCATGGCTGAGAATAAACTACCTTTTGCTTAGGGATCTTCTATACACAGGCCACCTATGTTTTCTGGGGTGAACTATCAGTTTTGGAAAGTTATAATGAAAATCTTCATTGAATCCATTGATCGTGGAATTTGGAATACTGTAATAAATGGTCCTTATATTCCTATGACTATATTGAATGGTGTGCTTGTTGAAAAATCCTTTGATGAATTGACTAATGCAGAGAATAAGAAAGTACAATATGACTGTTTTGAAAAAAATATAATAACCTCTATATTAAATCTTGATGAATTTTTTAGGGTATCACTGTACAACTTAACTAAAGAAATATGGGACATACTTGAAATCACACATGAGGGCACTATTGATGTCAAAAGAGCCAAAAAGTATGCACTGATCCAAGAGTATGAATTGTTTAGGATGCAACAAGGAGAGATCATTGCTGATGTAAAAAAAAAATTCACTCATATTGTCAACCACATGATTGGATTGGGAAAACAATTTGACAAGGAAGAGCTGAACATCAAGATCCTAAAGTGCCTTGACAAAAGTTGGCAACCTAAAGTGACTGCTATATCAGAGACTAGAAATCTGACTACACTCACTACTGTAGCACTCTTTGGCAAGTTGAGAGAGCACAAGTTGGAGATAACTAGGCTAAAGGAAATGGAGATAGTGGAGAAAAAGAATAGAAGCCTAACACTTAAGACAAAGGCGACAGATGTAGAATTCAGTGTGGAAAGCTCTTATGAGTGTAATGACACTGAGAATCTCAATCTATTAACAAGGAGATTCTAGAAGTTCATCAAGATGAAAGGCAAAATAAAGAACCAGCAAGACAAGAGGTATAATAAGAAATCAGATAATGGTTATACTAAATTCACCTGTTTTGGCTGTGGTAAACAGAGACATATTAAAAGGGATTGTTCAAGCCTTGTGAACAAAAAAAAGGCACATGAGAAGAAGAGCAGTACATCTGGAAAGAGCATAAGAGCATATATAGTATGGGAAGTCAATGATACCTCTTCCAGTAGCTCTTCACATGAGGATGTTGAAGCAAACTTGTGTCTTATGGATGGACAGAATTCTGAGGGGAGTATCATGAACTCTAGCCCTCATTTAATAGTGAGAATTACAGTTCCCTTCTTCAGTTCTTCTTAGAAACCCATGAAGATGCAAACATATTGGCCTTATCCAATAACCGATTGAAAGAGTTAACAATTGGTTGGAAGACAGAGTTAAAGAACTGGAAGATGAGCTTTTGAAAGTGAAAACCAATTTTAATAATCTTGAAATGATTTACAAACCTTCCAATGACTTTGACTCTAGCAAGCCAACTAACTGTGAAAATTGTTCTGTTTTGCAAAAGAAAGTTAACTATTTGATTACTACTACTTCTAAACTTTCCATGGGAACCGCAAATCTCAATGCAATTTTGGGATCTCAAAATTGTGTTTTGAAAAAACTGGCATTGGATATCAATGTGGTTTTCAAGGAAAGAAAAAGAAATTTAGCAATTTCTTTAAAGTTAATAAACAATTGTCTTCACCTTTCATGACTTATTTTGATTGGTTGAGAAAATGTCATTTTCTTAGGAATTGTAAGGTTAGAAAGTTTGATGTACCTAAGGGGCTGGTTAGGTGGGTTCCTAAAAGCATTACTAACACTTGTGGACCCAAGTTTAATAGGGTACCAATTCCTCAAACTTAATCTATTTTGCAGGTCTCTTTGGCATCCGAGAAGCAACTGTGGTATCTAGACAATTGATGTTCCAAACACATGACTGGAGATGTTTCAAAATTCATTAATCTGAAATGGAAACCAGATGGCTTTGTCACCTATGGAGACAACAACCGAGGGAGAATACTTGGTGTAGGTGACATTGGAGGAGATGATGATGTGATCATAAAGGATGTGCTTTTAGTGGATGGTTTAAAGCACAACCTACTCAGTATAAAGTCAGTTGTGTGACAGAGGCTACGAAATCACATTTAAGCCAAATTTGTGCCTAATTGCATATTCAAAAACCAGTGAGATTGTACTTGAATGATGAGACATGAGTATGGCATAGGCGTTTAGCTCATTTTCATATGTATCATCTCAATAGTCTTGCATCTGAAGAGCTGGTAATTGGCTTGCCTAAGCTCAGGTTTCAAAGGGACATATTATGTGAAGCATGTCGAAAGGAACTATGAGCCTAGGAGTTAGATCATGCGAGTGAGTTCCAGAATGAAATATTTGACAAATTATGTGGCAAATTTGGAATCAAGCATAACTTTTCGTCACCAAGGACTCCATAGCAGAATGGAGTGGTCGAGAGGAAGAACAGGTCATTGGAGGAACTAGCGAGGACTCTTTTGAATGAAACAGATCTGCAAAAGTACTTCTAGGCTGATGCAAAAAGTGCTAAGACGGATGTAGATGATGAGGTTTCAATTGGACAGAAAGTGAATTCAGAACTATAGAATAAACTAGAGAATGCTCAGCTGCAGGAAAATCAATCAATTGAACCAAAAAGTCAATCGATTGAATCTGGTACTGGTACAGAGGATATCAGTTCTGAACTGCCTAAGGAATGGAGAGTGCCTAAGAATCTATCTTTGGACAATGTTATTGGTCAAGTGCAGAAAGAAGTATCAACAAGAAGATCTTAGAATCACTTTTTTGAGCACATGGCCTTTGTATCTCAAGTGGAACCGAAAACCGTGATAAAGCACTAGAGGACAACAATTGGATAAATACAATGCATGAGGAGATGAATCAGTTTGCTAGAAATAAAGTCTAGACTCTCGTTCCTAGAACAAAGAACATGAATGTGATTGGAACCAAGTGGGTTTTTAAGAACAAGCTAGAAGAACAAGGATTCATAGTGAGGAATAAAACTTGGCTAGTTGCAAAGGGGTACAACCAAGAAGAGCACATTGACTTTGGAGAGACTTATGCACCCATGGCTAGATTGGAGGCAGTAAAGCAGCTGTTAGCATATGCTTGCATGAATGGATTCAAATTACACCAAATGGATGTCAAAAGTGTTTTTCTAAATGGATACATTGATAAAGAGGTTTATGTGAGTCCATCTGGATTTGAGGATCACAAATATGCAGAGCATGTGTTCAAACTCAAGAAAGCCTTGTATGGATTAAAGCAAGCACCTCAGCAATGGTATGAGAGGTTGAGTAACTTCTTGCTTTCTCAAGTCTATAAGAAAGGCAAAATAGATAAGACCTTATTCATTAAGAAAACATGCAATGATATTATTATTGTTCAAGTTTATGTTGATGACATTATATTTTGATCCACTAATGAAAATTTGTGTGAGGAGTTTCTAACAGTTATGCAGGAAGAGTTTGAGATGTCCATGATGGGAGAAATCAACTACTTCCTATGATTGTAGATGAAGCAATTCAAGCATGGAACCTTTCTTAGTCAAGCCAAATATCACAGAGAATTGCTAAAGAAATTTGAGATGGAGAACTGCAAGGAGGCTGCAACATCAATTGCTACTGGTTGCTACTTGGATGCATATGAGAAAGGAGCAAATGCGGAGCAAACAAAATATAGAGGGCTTATAGGATCACTCCTTTATCTTACTGCCAGCAGACCAGATATCATGTTTAACGTCTGTTTATGTGCAAGATACCAAGCCAATCCTAAGGAGTCACACTACATGGCAACAAAGAGAATCTTGAAGTATCTCAAAGGAACAGCAGATGTTGGTCTATGGTATCCCAGTGAAGTCTCCTTAAACTTAGTTCGATACTCTGACTTAGATTTTGCAGGCTGCAAACTTGATAGAAAGAGCACCAGTGAAACATGTCACTACTTGGATACAATTTGTTATCATAGCATAGTAAAAAGCAAGCGTGCATGGCTTTATCAACAACATAAGCATAATACATAGTTGCTAGGAGTTGTTGTGCTCAAAGCCTCTAGATCAAGCAACAGCTAAGTGACTTCGGTCTAACTCTCTCAAAAATACCATTACTTTGAGATAATATCAGTGCAATAAATGTAACAAAGAACCCAGTGCAACATTCCATAACAAAACACATTAAAATAGGCCACCACTTCATAAGAGACCACGTGAATAATGGTGACTGTGTAATTCAATGTGTTGCTTCTGAGAATCAACTAGCTGGTTTATTTACTAGACCCCTTAATAAAGAAATATTTAATTTTATTAGAAATTAATTGAGAATAATTGATTTTAAAAATTAGCTTATGCATATTTGGTTCTTGGTTTAGTTTATGCAGACCTGGTATAATTAATTGAGTCAACAAATTCAACTATTGTTGGTTTACTGCACTATACTATAGTTGATTGAAAATACGTTCTGATTAAGTTTTGTACAATTTATTGATCTGTGCGAGGCTGAACAATGGAAAGGAAATGGCTTTACAACAAATAGCTTAGTCAAAGAATAAAGTTTCAATAAGCTTAGTCATTCAATACATGAAGTTGGCATGTGAAGATGGAAAACGTACAGAGTGACACATGTCATCAACCTATTGAAGGTCAACAAGTTAAAAGCTTCTGTAAAAGAGGATTTGAAATGCGAGATCTAAAAACATATCTTTCCGTGGCACCAGTAGTAAGTACTTTATGGTTCGGGGCTTTGGTGGGTCTATTGATAGAGATCAATCGTTTTTTTCCAGATGCATTGATATTCCCCTTTTTTTCATTTTAGTTATTGACACAGGAAGGGGTGAAGAAGATTATAGGTCCACTTCAATATTAAATATGTGTCATTAACCTACTCTTCTTTTTTATTAGAATTGTAATAGGAAAAAGATTCAAGTAGTTTCAACAATACTATTGTGACTATTACAGATGTACGAGGTCGGGTGATTTCTTAGTCCTCCGCTGGTACTTGTGGATTCAAGGGTACACGAAGAGGAACACCTTTTGCCGCTCAAACTGCAGCATGAAATGTTATTCAAACAGTATCGGATCAAGGCATGCAACGAGCAGAAATCATGATAAAAGGGCCTGGTGTCGGAAGAGATGCAGCATTAAGAGCTATTCGTAGAAGTGGTATACTATTAAATTTTATACGAGATGTAACTCCTATGCCACATAATGGATGTAGGTCTCCTAAAAAAAGACGGGTATAAAACTAAA
>Ga0209700_105704_pt1 | contig 20538 bp, 8 predicted proteins | sample SiratroredBW_FD_187528 | JGI IMG/M metagenome (GOLD analysis project Ga0209700, IMG submission 187528) | Root nodule microbial communities of legume samples collected from California, USA - Siratro red BW (SPAdes) (version 2) | ecosystem: Host-associated > Plants > Roots > Nodule | place: USA...
GACTGAACCCATCGCAGTTTACCTCTCGATGTCTGAAGAGGCTGTAAGCTCAATGCTAGTCCAAGATATAAGTGACGAACAACGACCTCTATACTTTGTCAGTATACATTGCAAGAAGCAGAAATAACATACCAAATCATCGAAAAGGTGGCCATAGCATTAGGGATAACCGCCAAGAGGATGAGTGCATACCTTCAAAACCATCTAATATCATCGTTAAAACCAACTACCCGATTGTCAAAGTGCTAGGAAAACCAGATTTGGTAGGACGAATGATTAGTTGGATGTATGTCAAGATGTTTGTCCAAACTGTATGTATGCAGGATGTATGGCAGGACGAATGGTGTCCGGATGTATGTCCGAACTGTACTCGGTTTAGGCCGAGTAGTACACGGTTAACAACGAAATGTCATACTTGGTACCAGACAATCATTGACAGTCATAGTTTACAAAGACTGTTGTATCTCAGAATCTCGACCAATCATAACACAGTCGCATAGATTTGACTTTTATAAATATTACGCAAATAGATTCAGAGATGTACGTAGTTCCAATTTCTACTTTTCTTGTCCAATATCCATATTCTTATTTTGGTATCGGAGCGCCTTTTGCAAGTGTCCTTCCATTTCTCACTAGAGAGCAAGGATATCGACTGGAACCGAAGAAATCAATTAGTACTGAGAACCACTTCTAAAGCCGAAGACCCTAGCCAAGAACTAAGACCCTCCCGGCCTCTGTAAGAACAATACCCTTAATGCATATTAACTCCCTTTTTCATTTTCTAATTACTATTTCAAACAACCTTCGTACATATGTCTTGTTCACCATCGCTATTTGACTTGTGCATTTCAGAGATGTGGCAATGAAATTGTTTCAAGAACATCCAACTAAATTGCCATTGCAAGAGATGAAGAGGACTAACGACATTGAATATGCTGGCACGAAAGCCTTCAGAAATTCTACATAAGCTTTCATGGGTTTAGCCTTTTATTGTTTGTTAAATGATTTTTTTATCTTTATACATGATATCTTTTCAGTTTGGATTCTTATTTCGAAATATGTGCATCTAATTTTATAACAAAAAAAAATTTCACATCGTTAATATTAGTGTTATAATTAGATGTTTCTTCTACCTCCATACTCTCTTTCTTGTCAAATTTCACTACTTCAAGATTCTCACAAAGTGAATTTGTCATATCACTACATCCCAGCTTGACTTTTGGACATGTGTTACTAATCATAACCGTTGCTGCTATGGTTGTGGTTTCTATTGATATTTGATCACACAACCAAGTGGGTTTCCTATGTAGTGGCTTCAATGGGGGTTTTTCCGTTACTTCTGATTTCAAAACATAAGAGGGGATACCTTAACTGAATTTTTGATAACTGAACACAGAAGTGTTGATGACGACTATTTTTACATATTAAGTTCTTAATATCTTCATTTACATCCAAATAAAGAATACTAACGCTTTGATTGACCAAAATATGTTCATTTGATACACTTTTGTACATTAATACTGGTTTTGACCTTACAAAACATCAGAGATTACCCATGCTTTAAAGAGAGGACACCTTTGTTGAACTTTTGGCGATTAAGTTAGATGTATTCATGTGTTCATTAGATCCACCATTCACGGTATTCCTTTTCCAGCCATAAATGTTGAAACTTTCAAACACTTAAACGAAACAACTAACTCATGTCATCAAACAATCCACGAAAAATCAATCAACCCACGCACCCACCACTCATTCAAAAAGAAAACAATTTCAAAATGAGCACACATACCATCCTTCTCAGCACCATATACTAAAGTAACAAAAATATTCAAAAATGAAAATCCTAAACAAAAAAACTAAACTATCAAACCACAAAAAAAGTGTTCCTTTTTTATCAAAAACCTAATAAAAGATGAACTTTTACTCCACAACCATAAACCTCAAATGGAAATCATACATCAACGAAAAACCAAACTTTTAAACGACCAAAAAAACTTTATTTTCAATGAAAAACTCCATAAAAGACAAACCTTTACTCCACAACCATAAACCCTAATTGGAAATCATGCGTCATCGAAAACAAAACCTTTAAACGACTACAAAATACTTCTTTTTCCATCAAAAACCTTATTAACACTCAATTTCATCTGGATTTAAAAAAAAAAATATGTTTTCACTTTATTAAATTTCTATTATTATTCACAGCTTTTCTTTTCTTTATTTCTTTTTTACGAGTCATTAAATTAAAATTACTATTTGCACTATTATTATTTACACTCCTATTATAGTTTTACTTTGATTGTTTGGGTCAGCCTACCTATTTCTTTTCGGCCTTGAGTTTCAGCAAGCCCTTTAGCATTTTTTTTTTTCCTCTTTCATTTTATTCCATCACAAGCGCGCGATATTGGAGGAGGCGTTTAAAAGGACAACAATTGAACCGGTGCCACACTTTTTGACAACGCAATTCACACACTAAAATTTTTCTCTCAATCACTCCCGCATTCGAAAGATACAAAGCAAGAATTAAGCAAGATCGAGAGGAAGACATCAGGGAATTAGACTGCCAGAGGCTTCATCTTGAGTATTTGTGAGGCCTTGATTTTTGCATGCTCTGGTCTTCTTTAATAAAGTGAATAAGGTGAATTAATTGGTAAAGTGAGTAAGGTGAATTAATTGGGCCACGCCACCCCTTTTGCTGCCTCCTTGCCTATTTCCAATTTTATTAAACCCTATTTCCCAAAATTTTTATTTCAATTTTAAGAAAAAACTGAAACGTGGGCTGAGAGGTGTCACAACCCTTGTAATACATTTGGTTATTTCTGTTTATTCTCTTTCAAGTTAGTCTCTGCAACAACTACATTTGGTTTAGATATTATCGTCTCAAACTTGAGTAACTTGTTACTTATGCACGTACCGATGATGGTTCCACCATCTGATACATTTGCGAAACAATGAAGTTTGTATTTAAAATTGAGATTATTAAAAATGTTTGTCTTACATTAAAGCTTTACCGGTTTATTTGCTACAAAATTGCAGATTCAATGCATCTCCGTGTATTTTGTAGGACCATTTACTTGTAAGCAAAATCATTATTGCATCAACTCCAACACCAATAACATGGAAAAAATAAATAACTGGAGAAGACCAAGTAAACTATTGGAACAGACCATATTACGAATTACACGAATTACACTTATTACAAATTAGACTGATTGCAAAATAAAATTCTTTAAGGCAGTGCCTAAGGGAGGCACTCCTTAATATTTTAAGCCGTGCCACATCCAAAATCTTAATATAGTGCCTAGCACAGGCAATACCTACATAAGATTAAAATAATTTCTCAAAATACAATATCTTGACTATTTCTAATTGTAACAATCTATATCTCCACTTTTGGTCTAAACAAAGATTGTAAGGACAGTAATCAATGCCCTATCATCCCTCCTAATCTTCCTAACTACTAAGTATCTGCCTAACACCGCTTCTAAAAAATCTACTCTAGTTCTCCGTTAGAGCTTTCTACTGACTGGCCTATATGAGAAATCATCATTAAACCAACACAGGTGTATTTACGTTTCTTCATCATAATCCTCTTCATCTTCATCAATCCTTCCATTTATGTTAGCTAGTTGAATGGGATCAATGGTCATTTGTTCCATATCAGACAAGGACCATCCAGGGTATTCATCATGCTTCTCTTCTGACATTGATTTTGCAGACGAACTAGTTGGGACAGGAGTTGGTGATGCTAACAAATCCATATTCTCATCTGGGTCCATGTTTAAGTCAAAATTTCGAATGGACACTTGAGTCGGCTTGCTAACTGGAGAAGTCTGCTTAACCTCTTCAGGTGATGACACATTTTCCATGCTTTCATTGCTTTGAGTCTGCTTTTCATTTTGCTTCAATGCATTAGAATCTTCCTCACACTTGGCATGTGAACTCATCTCTTGATCTACATTTCTAATTCCACGGCCACGACCCCTACCTCTGCCCCTACCCCTTCCTCTGCCACTGCTATGTCCAGGCTCTGCCTGCTCAAATCGTGAAAACTAATCACACAAGCAAAATTTATGCTAACATCTGATGAAGTAATAGAATATAGTTGATATATTACTCTGTTACTTCTCTTGGACTCCTCGTGGCTATCGTTATCATCTTCAGCAACTTTCCTAATACAAAATAGACAAAATTCAGCATACTGAAACTAGTTCCAACTAACAAGAGCATTGACCAGAGCACACCTCCTCTTGACAGTATGATCATCACCATTTGCAACAGAACCACCTAAATCAGGAACCTTGCCGACAATATCTTTCAGAAAGTCAAAGACATTAAAAGTCTGCACACACTGTTTTCTGCAAAGGCAAAGGAAGCAAGTAACTTGACATTTTAAAAAACAGAAAAAGGTCAACAACACTACACTCACGTGTTCCAAAAGCAAGACCATCCCAACATTTTTCTTCAGCAAATGTCATAATATGTCTAATTATCTTAGACAGAAGAGTGGAATTTAATGTCAAACATAATGGAATATGAAATCTGTAGAAGAATACTAAGAAATAATAATGAGACTGAGCATACTATCGTTATTATTGTCGATGTGATGTGATGTTCTTATAAGTACATCAACCAGCCCACACCCTCCCTCCAAACCAAAGAAACGTGCAGGCTTGTATAAAAGGTGTAACCACCTAATATAGAATTGACAAAGACAAATTTAAACAGATAAAGAAATAGGAATTTCACTTACAAGTGAAAAGCATTCATAGTCTTTGCTCCCCTCCTCAAAGTTATCTCATATGTTCGATCACACAAATCTTGTAGAAATAACTCTAGTGCTTTAGCTGCAACGCATAAACATGAACCATCATCATAAATCAGAGATTATTCGTTAAAAACTCCCAAAAGCACGAAAATAAATCATGTTTGAGGGAGACAAATAAAATAGAATATGCATGGAAAATTACTTACAAACTAAAAGTGGCACAGCCATTGCAATCTTCCCTACATCCTCATCAGCTTGCATAATTTTCTTAATCCTGGCCTGTCAAATACCAATTCTATATGATAACACAATTATTACTAAAATGACTGAAAGATGGAAGAGCATTCAGTATAATTCAATTAAGGAAATTCCACCACTACGAATGAAGAGCAAAATTTTCAACTAAAAGAAATTAAATAAATAAGAAAACTATGTTTGTCCTGTCCCACCACAGGTAACCAATGCTCAAATTTCACCACTACCCTCCTAAAAGAAGAAAAGAGTAATAGTACAAAAGTTAAGCAAGTATTGCACATAATTGACCGGTGTCAACAGTAGTGTAAGAACATAAGGTGGGCCACAGAAGACCCTCGTGTCTATCTCCCACATGAATAAGGTTTAGCTATAGAATCGAAATAATAAAGTACATAAGATGAAGGGTAGAAAAAGGGAGAGATCAAGAAAAACTATATTTGTATTTGAATGATTTAATGCGGACATGACTTATTATAGGACATTGTAGCTATGTTTGATTCATATATTCCACCACAACTAGTGGGAAAAGACTTCTGTTGTTACTGATGACAATGTTGCCCTCTGCTTAAGAATGTGTGATATTGATATGTGATATGCAATCCTCAAAAACAATAGTAGTATGGAAAATACTTAGAAGCAGTGGTTTTAACAAAGGAATAAACAATCGCTTAAAAAAAATATCATTGCTTGAGGGGACCAAATTCAGGGAATTCTTTTAGATAGACATATAATACCAAATTTGGAAAAAGGTTAGAAGGGGAATAAGTACTACAGAACAACATTCTGTCCTAGTTTCCAATACACAAAATACGACCTAAAGCAGTGCCAAAATAAAGATAAAGTTTTACATCCCAAAAAAACAAATTATGTTTTACAAGTGCAACAACCATTTCCAAAGTAGGTACACAATAAAACGAAAAAGAAATTACACCAAGAAATCTCAGTTAAGACAGCCATAATAAAGAAGCATTAAGATGTACACCAATCACACCTTGAAAACAATTTTTTCTTTCTAATTGAATACATTGCACTGCATCAAAATTCAGCAAATAGTTTCCTCTAGTAGAACTAGGCTTGGATTCCTTAAGACTTTCAGATAGAAAAAATGTGGTTGAAAGGACAAACTTGCACGATAGGAGGTTGTGTTTCTTTGTCTTTCTAAAAGAAAACTTGTTTCATCAAAAATAACTAACGTCCAATGGACACAGTTTCTAAGACAATATTGACCGGCAAAACATTCACTCTAAAAAATAAGTCATTAACATAATAACAATTCAAGGCCAAAACAATTACAAACATGTAGCCACATCAAAACATAAACCACAGAACATCAAAAACCACCCAAAAACACCAATTTGTACAAGGAAACAAAATAAGCAACCCCGACAAAACCAGCCTAAAGACAACATAGAATGAAAACAACCAATAACAATCTTTTCAACATGAAGAAACAAAGGGAATAAAGAACTTACCGCGGGGAAACGAGTATCCAGTTTCTTCCTCATTTGTGAAAAAAAAAAAAAAAAAAAAACGGTTGGAGAAAAAGACCAAACCCCACTTTACTTTTTACAAAGGAGAAGGGAAACAAGATTAATCGTTGTTGAAGAAGACGAAGAAGCAAAGTGGGGAAAAAAACTATATTATATTTTTATTTTTGTTTTGTCGTGTGTTTGGAGTGTTTCCCCTCCCACGAAGCGCTAATCTAGGAGTCTTCTACGGTTCACACTGTTTCAAAAACTTTTCATATTCACCATTCCTTTCTATTCTAAAAGACTAATTTTATTTTCTTTCTAATCACAATCTTTCCCTAACTTTCTATAGATTTGAATTATAATACTTATCTTAGGATCCTTTTTAATCAGATTTATTTTTAAAATTTATTTTAAACAAATATATTTTCAATATTTTTTCTTTTTGTAGATCTTTTTGAAACATATTATTTTCTTTTTTTATTCCTAAATAGAATTTTAATACCTTTTATAAATTATCAATGATTTCAAATAACTTCACCTTGCAATATAAAATATTTATCATAATTTTTAAACTATAAATTATATCTTCAAAAAAAAGTCTTAATTAGAAAGTTTAGGTTTAATTCTTTTTTGTTTTATTATATAATTATTTTATTCGATTTATTTTTATTATTTGATTATTTTATTCAATTTGATATTCTCAAATTTCAAAACATAATTAGTGTAAGAATTGATGGACTTAATTAAATCTCGACAAAAATCACGTTATTGTATTTTAAAAATTGAAAAATCCAATTAAGCTGATTATTAATAGAGAGAGAAAATGAATAAAATAATTAAATTACGGGAAAAAAATAGCCAAGGGATGAGAACAAAATTAAGATTAGATTTTTAATTATAAGATAATTTATATTAAAGATATTTAGTACCCTTACATGTATTTTTTTATGTTAGGTATTCCTATATTTTGATTCACGGTCTCAATGGTACGAATTAATTTTTATCTAATAAATAAGAATTCTTATTTTAAATAAAGTGAAAATGAATTTACATTTTAATATAAAAATAGATTTCAGAACTTGTATTAAATAATAAAGGTGATTTTATCTTCAGAATTTATATTTTTGTTCTCTAACATGTAATCATCTAGTTTAATTTTATACAATTTTTGTTCATTTAAAAAACAAAAATTTATTTAGAGTTTTTTCTAAATAATATTTTATCCTAATTTATTTTCACAAATACAAGAGATCGAATAGGTGAGACAAACTCTATTTTAACATTATTTGGTGGTAGTTTAACTTAATAACAAGTATCTGAAGAGAAAAAAATAGAAAATGAAAAATGTTTAATTCTAGATGTTAGTTTGAGGATGAAGATAAAATACACAAAAATGTATGTTTATTATTAAATAACACTATATAGTGTTTTTATTATTTACATATATGTTTTTAAAATTGTTGCATAAGGTAATATAAAATGTTTAATAAACTGTTTTACATAGACAAAGTGAGAGAGTAAAAGTTATTTTTCATTATTTAAAAAAAAACTTATAAATATTTCATTTTATGGTCAGTTTTAGAGTTCTCTGTGTTTATAAGCTATTACTATTATTAGAAATATAAGCTATTACTATTATTAGAAATACCTTATAATTTTGTTATCTAAACAGATGCCAAAAGAGTAATTCCATAACGGAGTATTACGCCAATACTTAATATTTTCCAGTAAATAGCATAATAACATGCTTAGTTAGATTTTTGTTTATCTCTTTAATTTAATTTTCTCATATTTACATTAAAATTCAATTTAATTTGCTATTTTTTATCAATTTTTGGAAATTGAAATGTCTTTGCCTATTCAAATTCCCCCTTATCTCTTACTAAAAACTATTACTAACTATGAATATTTTATAACATTATACTATTTAAATTTATTAAATTTCAAAACACTGACTAATATTTATTTTAATTAGGCATCACAATATGATTTACTGGTGTCCTTTTGACTTATTTTGCATTCAGTTTCCTAAAATTGAATGGAAGCCAACTCCCTCTGAGTGAATAGGTCTAACCTATTTTATAACACTGCCAATTTGTGGATCAATTCACATAAATTGGAAAAATTATAAATAAAATCTAAAAAATCTTTATGATTTTAATTAAAAAATTGAATAATTTAAAAAAACAACAGTAAATATAATAATTAAAAAAAACAATAATTTATTATTTACTCCTCGAAAACATAATACTGGATAAAAATATTATACATATATATATATATATATATATATATATATATATATATATATATAAATTAAGATTAGGTCTACTAATAGACTTAAATGCCAACTCACTTCACATTTTCTCAATGCGTTTCTCAATGCCTACACTGTAAAAAAATTGTGACCTTTGTTAATGAAATGTTTAATATATTTTTAAGTCTTACTCAGGATTTTTTATTATATTTTTTAATTTTTCATGCATAGTCCTTTTTTTCTGTCATAATATTTTTTGTCATTAAGGAGCTGAAACAAAAGAATGAGGAAGAAGACCTTTCCGAAAAACGAGTTAAAACTTTATGAAAAACGAAAAATTTCTTTATTTAAAACTTTCTTCCATAGAATCAACTATTTGTGAAGAAAGTCTTATTTTAATAATTAATTAAAGAAACTAATTTAATTATAATTAAATAAAATATAAGAAAATTTTATTTTTTCTTTTAAAATAATAAATAATTGCAAAATATATAATAATTAATTTTATAATAAAATAAAAATGTTAAATAAAAATAAATTAAATATTTTTAATATATGTTTCATGTTAAATACTTAAATAAATAAATAAATTTAATAAAATTATAAATATCAATAAACTAAAAAAATAAAAGTATTAATAATAAATTATAAAATAATAAAAAAAATAAGATAATTTGAAAAATAATCATAAAATTACAAATAATAATTACAATAATAAAAATTATAATATTAACAATAATAATATTAACAATAATAATTTATTTTTAACTTTAATTTTATTCATAAATTATACCTAATCTTATTTTACCTATTAAAAAATATATTTTATTAATTATATCTATCACATCACTCACAAACTTTCATAAATTTTCTCTTTATTTCTTATTATTTTTCCCTTAATTCAAATGTACACACTTTCATCTCAAAACAACTCAAATCCACTTCCTCAAATACACTCTCAAATCCAAGCAAATCCTAAAGCTTTTTATTATTGTATTATTTCTTACATTTTCATCTTCATACTCATGAAATTGTTTGTTTTCAGTGTTCACCCACATTTTGACATTAAAATCTTGTATTATATAAAATTGTAACATTTGTTAATGAAATGTTTAAGATATCCTCAAGTCTTAATGATGATAAAATAGGAAATTTTTTGTCAACATTATTTTTTATGTCACTATTTTCTATCATTAAAGTTCTTACATTGTTTCTCAAATCTCTAGCTTCTAACTTATAAAATTGTTTATCTTTATTCACCCAACTTTTGGCAATTGATTGTAGTATTATGCCACTTGTAAACCAATTCACATAAATTGAAAAAAATTAAAAATAAAATCCAAAATTCTTTGTAATTTTAATACAAAATTTGAATATTTAATAATTAAAGAAAAAATAAAAAATAATATTTACTAGTAGAAAACATAATAATGAATAAAAATATTAAATATGTATATCAATAAGAATGATAGATCTCTCCACTTTAAGTTATATATACAAAAGTTAAGAATTTTTATTAAGATGATTATATGTATTAAATATCCAATATATCATCCAGTCCTAACGATGATAAAATAGAATTTTTTTTTCATCCACATATCTTCTTCATTAGGGTTCATTTATATATTTCTTCACAATATTTTATGTATTAAAGGTCTTCATTGTTATCTTATTTCTCATATCTCTATCTCTTCTCTTATGAATTTTTTCTTAAGTGTTCATCTACATTTTGATACTGGATTCCTATATTATATAAAATTATAATCTTTGTTGATGAAATATGCAATATATCCTGAGTCTTGATTATTATAAAATGGGCTTTTTCATCCATATTTTTTTTTTTTGGAGTTAGTTCTTATCTTTTTTTCACAATGTTTTTTTTGTTATTAAAGCTCTTCATTATTATATTATCTCAACTTTTATAATAATATTTTTGGGTAATAACATGCTTAATTAGATTTTTGTTTATTATCTCTTTAATTTAATTTTCTCATAATACTTGATAACATGATACTATTTAAATTTATTAAATTTTAAAACACTTTTTACTGACTAATTTATTAAACAATATGATTTATTGATCTTCTTTTGACTTATTTTACATTTAGTTTCCTAAAAATGGATGGAAGTGAACTCCCTCCTGAGTTAATAGGTCTAACCTATTTATACTACTGCGAATTTGTGGACCAATTCACATAAATTGAAAAAAATAAAATCCAAAAATTCTTTGTAATTTTTAATACAAAATTTGAATATTTAACAAAAATAAGAGTGAGAACAATAATTAAAAAAATTGAATACTAGGAATAAAAATATTAAATAATATTCAATAAGATGATTATGTGTTACTGTAGATCAGATTTAAATGTCCAACTCATTTTACATTTTTAACCACTGATTCATACATTATACAGAATTATTATCTTCCTTGATGAGATATCGAATTCATATAAATTAAAAAAATTAAAAATAAAATGCAAAAATTCTTTATAACTTTTAATATAAAATTTGAATATTTTACAAAAACAACAGTAAATATAATAATTAAAAAAATTAAGAACTAATAATTTATTATTAGAAAACATGAAAAAAAAATAACAATGAATAAAAATTATATATTTATAATGATTATGTGTTCTAATAAATTTAAATGTTCAACTCAGTTCACACTGGTATTTTTTTTATCTTTCTTTTAATTTGTTGTCCGTTCTTATTTTTTATGTCACATTATTAAAATTCTTTATTATTGTGTTATTTCTCATGTCTTTAACTTCTCACTCATGAAATTGTCTCTCTTGAATGTTCACTCATTGTTTTGACATTAGATTCCTATATCATACAAATTTATAACTTTCATTGATGAAATATCCAATATATCCTCAAGTATTAATGATGATAAAATGGAATTTCTCATCCACACTTATTATTTTTTTAGAGTTCCATCTTACTTCTTACCTCTTTTGTCACAAGAGGTTTTGTGTTTCTGTCATTAAAACTCTTCATTGTTGTATTATTTCTCACATCCCTCTATCTTATTCTCATTATTAAAGACTTAAATTAATAGTATTTATCTCCTCATCTACTCATTGTTTACTTTTTTCTCACATCTTTACCTTCTCACTCATCTCTCTGTATTGAGTGTTTACCCACACTTTTGACATTGGATTATTGTATTATACAAAATTGCAACCTTTGTTGATGAAATGTTAATATACCCTAAAGTTTTAATGATGATAAAAACATAGTTTCTCGTCCACATCTATTTTTCTCTGCAATTGGTCATTGTCTTTTTATGTCACAATATTTTCTGTCATTAAAGCTCTTTATTGTTGTATTGTTTCTCACATATCTACCTTATCACTTTATGAAATTGTCTGTCTTTATTCACCCACACTTTTGACAATTGATTTATGTAGTATACCACTGCAGATTTGTAAACCAATTCACATAAATTGAAAAAAAAATTAAAAATAAAATCCAAAAATTCTTTGTAATTTTAAGATAAAATTTGAATATTTAATAATTAAAGAAAAAATTAAAAACTAATAATTTATTATTTACTAGTAGGAAACATAATAATCAATAAAAATATTAAATATATATCAATAAAAATGGTAGATTTGTACATTTATATATATATATACTTAAATGTCCAAACTCACTTTATTTTTTTAGAGTTGATGTGTACATTAATTTGTTATAATTTTAGTAACAAAATGTCATGGAGTCTTAACGATGATAAAATAAGATTTTTTTTTTCTTCATCCACGTACGATGATAAAATAAGATTTTTTTTCTTCATCAACGTTTCTTTTTCTCTAGGGTTCATCATTATCTTTGATTACAATATTTATTGTCATTAAAGCTCTTTATTGTTATATTATTTCTCATATCTCTACCTTTTCTATCATAAAGTTGTCTTCAATGTTCATCCACACTTTTGACATTGGATTCCTATATTGTACAAAAATTGTAACTTTTGTTGATGAAATATCCAATATACCCTGGAGTCTTGAAGATTGTAAAATGGACTTTTTCATCATCCATATTTATTCTTCTATGGAGTTCGTTTTTACCTTTCTTGCTACAATATTTTCTATTATTAAAACTCTTCATTGTTGTATTATCTCAACTATTAAAGAGTATCGGACGGTGTTTCTCCATGATAAGATACTTAGTTAGATTTTTGTTTATCTCTTTAATTTAATTTTCTCATATTATTATTAAAATTCAATTTAATTCGCTATCTTTTTATCAATTTTTGGAAATTGAAATGTCTTTGACTATTCAAATTCCCCTTTATCTCCTACTAAAAACTATGACTAACTATGAATACTTTATAACATGATACTATTTAAATATATCAAATTTTAAAATACTGACTAATATTTATTTTAATTAGGCATCACAATATGATTTAGAGGTCTCCTTTTGACTTATTTTGCATCTAGTTTCCTAAAAATGGATGGAAGTGAAACCCCTCATGAGTTAATAGGTCTATTCCTAAACCTATTTTATACCACTTCGAATTTGTGGACCAATTCACATAAATTGAAAAAATTCAAAATAAAATTCAAAAATTATTTTTAATTTTAATACAAAATTTGAATATTTTATAAAAATAAGAGTGAGTATAATAATTAAAAAATTAAATATTCTAAAATATAATAATGAATAAAAATATTAAATAAACATGATAGATTACCCTACACGATATATATATATATATAGATATAGATAGATAATTTTACTAAGATGTGTACTGTTAAACATAAATTCCAACTCACTTTATGCTTTTGAGAGTTGACTCATAATATAAAATTATTTTTTATCTTTTTTGTCATTAAACTGTTTTATTATTATTTTATTTCTCACATCTATACCTTCTCATATGAAATTGTCTTTGTCTTTAGTACTGAACCTCATTTTTTATAATTGATTTCTTTATTTTAAGGTAACATTCTTTAATAAATCCTTTTCTATCATAATGTTTTTTTTATCATTAAAGTTTTTTACTGTTATATTATTTTTCATATCTCTACTTTCTTCTCATGAAATTCTGTATGAAATTGTGTTTATATTTATTCCTTGACCCTTTTCAAACGTGGAATTTGGATTCTGTAACTTAATCTATTATATGGTGTTCTTTTGTTTGTCCTAAGAGGGTTCTACACTCCTTCACTCTTTTCAACGGTACTTCATTGTTTCCTCGGTTATCTTAGGTCTTAGTATTATAAAAGTTCTAATGCTACACTTTCTTTTGTAATTTTGTTTTGAACATAATACAGATACTCTTATGCTTTTCACTGTTCTGTTTTTTCTTATAATAACTCACTACCGTCACATAAACTACATGCAATCTTCACTAAAAGTCTCTTCAATGGCTTGTATTGCACCCTTATTTCAAAATAATAATATTAAGAGCAATTTTGATATTTTTAAAAATTGTACAGCAGAAGTCACAATTTTATAATGCAGGAAGTAACTGCCATACTTTTCTATATTAAGTAACTGTCAAATAAAGTGAAAATGAATTTACACTGTAATACAAAAATAGATTTGAATGCTTGTATTAAATAATAAAGGTGATTTTATCTTCAGTATTTATATTTTGTTCTTTAACATGTAATCATCTAGTTAAATTTTATACAATTTTTGTTCATTGAAAAAACATAATTTTATTTTAGACTTTTTTCTAAATAATATTTTATCTTAATTTATTTTTACAAATACAAGAGATCGAATAGGTGAGCCAAACTCTATTTTGACTTTATTTGGTGGTAGTTTAGCTTAATAACAAGTATACGAAGAGAGCAAAAAATAGAAAATGAAAAATGTCTAATTCTAAATGTTACTTTGAGGATGAAGATAATATATATATATATGTTTGTCTATTATTAAATAACGCAATATAGTGTTTTTATTATTTACATATATGTTTTTAAAATTGTTGCATAACGTAATATAAAATGTTTAATAAACTATTTTACATAGACAAAGTGAAAGAGTAAAAGTTATTTTTCATTATTTCAAAAAAATAACTTATAAATATTTCATGTTCAGTTTTAGAGTTCTCGTGTTTATAAGCTATTACCATTTATTAGAAATATCTTATAACTTTTTTAGCTAAACAGATGCCAAAAGAGTAATACCATAAGGGAATATTAGGCGAATACTTAATATTTTTCAGTAAATACCATAATAACATGCTTAATTAGATTTTGTTTATCTCTTTAATTTATTTTCTCATAATACTTAAGATGATACTATTTAAAGTTATATTAAATTTTAAAACACTGACTAATATTTATTTTAATTAGCCATTACAATATGATTTACTACTCTTCTTTTGACTTATTTTGCATTTAGTTTCCTAAAAATGGATGGAAGTGAACTCCTTCATGAGTTAATAGGTCTAACCTATTTTATACTACTGTGAATTTGTGGACCAATTCACATAAATTGAAAAAATTAAAAATAAAATCGAAAAATTCTTTGTAATTTTTAATATAAATTTTAAATATTTTACAAAAATAAGAGTAAGAATAATAATTAAAAAAATTAAATACTAGGAATAAAAATATTAAATAATATTCAATAAGATGATTATGTGTTACCGCATATCAAATTTAAATGTCCAACTTATTTTACATTTTTTTTAACCATTGATTCGTACATTATTCAGAATTATTATCTTCCGTGAAGAATTTATATAAATTAAAAAAAATGAAAAATGAAATGCAAATTATTTATAACTTTTAATATAAAATTTGAATATTTTACAAAAATAACAGTAAATATAATAATTAAAAAAATTAAAACTAATAATTTATTATTAGAAAACATAACAATGAATAAAAATTAATATATATATATATATATATATATATATATATATATATATATATAAGTTAAAGGGTTTTATTATGATGATTATCTGTATTAATAGACTTAAATATTCAATTCACTTCACACTCTTTAGAGATTATTTGTACATTATACAAAATTGTGATATTTGTTGATGCAATGTTGAATATATCCTTAAGTCTTAATCGTGATAAAATAGAATAGAGTTTTTTCATCTATATATATATATATATATATATTTTCTTTCTTTTTTTTCTGAGATATATCCTTATTTTTTTTTACAATATTTTTGGTGATTAAAACTCTTCATTATTGTATTATTTCTCACATCTTTATCTTTTACTCATGAAAGTGTATTTTCTTTTAGTGTTCACTCACACTTTTGACATTGGATTCTTATCTCATATAAAATTATAATGACATTGAATTCTTATATCATACAAAATTGTAATGAAATATTCAAACTTTTGATATTGGATTCTTATATTATACAAAATTGTATTGAAATATTCAATATACCCTAGAGTACTAATGATGATAAAACAGGGTTTCTCATCCACATTTATTCTTATCTGCAGTGGGACCTTACCCCTTCTGTCACAAGTTCAGTGTCATTAAAGTTTTTCATTGTTATATTATTTCTCACACCCCTCTGCCTTCTCTGTATTTAGTTCTTCACCTTTCCAAAATGTAGATTTTGTAACTAATTTCAAAATTAAAAGTATTGTTCACAATTATTAAAGAGTTAAACGCTTCTAATGGTGTTTCAACGCTCATTTACTCCTAAAGGTGCTATACACTCCTCAGCTCTCTTAATGGTACTTTAGTCTATACTTGTTTCTCACATCTCTACATTTTCACTCATGAAAAATTGTCTCTATACTTAATTTCTCACATTTCTACCTTTTCACTCATGAAAAATTGTCTCTGTTTTGAGTGTTTACCCACACTTTTGACATTGGATTCCTATATCATACAAAATTGTAACTTTCATTGATGAAATATTCAATATACCTTCGAGTATTAATGATGATAAAATAGGGGTTATCGGGTTTCTCATCCACATTTATTCTGATGTACAGTGGGACCTTCTGTCACAGTTGTGTCATTAAAGTTATTCGTTGTTATATTATTTCTCACACCCTCTGCCTTCTTATGGAATTGTTTATGTATTTAGTCCTTCACCCTTCCAAAATGTGGATTCTGCAACTGATTTCATAATTAAAAGTATTTTCCACAATTATTAAAGAGTTAAACCTTTTAATGATGTTTCAATGCTCGTTTACTTCTAAGGGTGCTCTACACTCATATGTTGTCCTGATGGTACTCCAGTTTATACTTGTTTCTCACATCTTTACATTTCTACTCATAAAATTGTCTCTATTTTGAGTGTTTACCCACACTTTTGACATTAGATTCCTATATTATACAAAATTATAACCTTCATGAATGAAATATCTAATATTAAAACTCTTCTTTGTTATATTATTTTTCACATATTTGCCTTCTTTTCTTAGAATTGTACTTCTTCTCTTGGAATTGTATATGTCTTCTTCTATTGGAATTGTACTTCTTTTATTGGAATTGTATCAGTGTTCAGTAATTAAAAGCTTTTGATGGTATTTCTATACTCATCCACTCTTGATGGTGGTCCACACTCCTCTATTTGTGGCAAGGGTACTTTATTGTTTATTTATTTATCTTATCTTACCTTTTAGTACTAACAATATTATCTATTACAAATTCAGATGTCCCACTTTCTTTTTAATTTTGTTTTGACCATGATATTGTATATCTTATGCTCTTCATTGTTTTTTTCTTTATTTTTTCTTACAACAACTCATTACAGTCACACAAATCACATTAATTTTCATTAAAAGTCTTTTCAATTACCTGCATTGTATTATTGTTTCAAAATAATAATGTTGAGAGTAATTATAATATTTTCAAAAATTGTACAGTGGAAGTCAATTTGTATAACTGTCCACACTTTTTTACATGCAGTTTGCATATGACCCTCTTTGTTGTCATCTATAATTTCAAAATTAATGTATAGTAAGTTAGAAAGATAGTTTTAAACCTCTTTGTGGAAGAGAAAAAGTTACAATAATTCACCTATCTTCTTTTAAGTAAGTGTCTGTTCACAAAGTTATATACTCCATTTGCAAGATTTAGCAGATGATAAAATGTTTCAATAGAAAAGACAAAGAGAACGGAAAATTTGATTTTCTAGAAAGGTATATATTCATCTAAAGCCTCACCTTTATTCAAGTGGATGACATATGTTACCAAACCAATTTCCTTTACGATTTCTCCCACAAAGTATAAGTCATATTCCTTTTCATGTCAATCTTCATTAGCATCAAATCCACTTTTCTTTTCATATCAATAAAATATAGTTTATATGTTTCTATTGGATAAAAAGTTGCCTTATAAGGTTTTTTTTTTTATCACCAAATGTTTTATATGACACATAATAACCAATACCTTAATTTTTTTATATAAAGGATTGGTTCCACCTTATGGATTAATGATATGAGGGTGTTGTTTTTAAAAATTCTCATTCTAAAAATAATTTGCATAATCTCAAAAAAATTGAGAAAAAAGGTGAAAGGAATTCTTGAAGTTAGGAGGAAAAAGAAAGTGGAAAAAAGCTTTGATTAGTGAAAAAGTCCATCTAATATTCAGTCACCAAATTCTCTAACTTGTGTTAGTCTCAAACTCATCTCCAATTTGTTTTTCTTATAAGACTTCTCATGTATTAACTTATTCTCTGGAGAACCTCACATGCATTGACTTCACCTACCAAATATAGTTGTGAACAAAAATATTGGAATATAATATTAGTTATTTATTTTTATATTAATCTTTTAGCACTTATGAATATTTTATGACGAAGTAAATTTAACATTCCACACATATATATTCATATAAATATCTTATATTCATATTTTTATCTTTAAATTATATTAAATTTCATTGTACACATAAAGCATATTACTTGTACAATAAAAAAGATATAGAAGATAAATTGTCCATTCATTGTACACATATTACTTCTTAATATAATGACGTTTTTTCTACTTGCATGTAAATCTATAATTTATGTTATTTTATTAAAAGAAAAATATCAGTACATATTTTTATTTAAATAATATATAAAATTGATGTTAATATAAATAATAAAATTTAACTTGTTAAAATACAATAATATAATACAAAAATAAATAAAGACAAACATCTTCATTACAACACGTGTTTCCCCAATTTCCCCATAAATGAAATAACTAACTTATTTAGTTTATTTTGTGAGCATTTAAGCATTTCAAAAATATATTGTTACGAATGTTTAGTTTTTTAGTTAAAAAGACATTCTTAATATTCTAGTCTTCAATTCCAATATACAATTTTTTAAATTTGTTTTTAATGCGAATAAATAGAGTAAATAAGTTAGATTTTGAAATCCAAAATAAATAAATAAATAAGTGCCTAAATTCAACTTGTCAACTAAATTATTGCAAGGTAGTTAAAAGATCTATTATTACTTTGGTTAAAAAATGTAGATTTTAAGTAACAACATTTATTACATATTTATGTAATAATTGTAAACACTGGAGTTCATGTTTATTTCTTTTCTTCCCCATTTATTCAGTTTTTAAAATAATTTTGTTGGTTTTATCATTTTCAGATCTCTGTTTCTTCAAAACCCTAATTCTGCCAAATTCAGTTTGAGCCTCGAAAAACCTATCTCCCTTTTCTCTGTCTCCATCCTCTCTCTAACCATTTCGCCATTCAACGTTGATCTGCCATCGCCGTCGTCGTTATCGTTATCGTTATCGTCAACATCAACGTTATCATCTCCGAAACCCTAGGTTGGTTCTTCTTTTTCTTGGTATACTTTTTATTTTCTTTATTTTTCTCTCTTTCAATCTCAAACTGCAGCTGCGATCCTCTGCCGCCTTGTTTGTCGGGGAGAGAGTAGAGGCGTGTTTGGTTTCGAGCTTCTTGCAATCACGGAATTGGGTAATTCAGATTCCGCATTTTTGTGTCCGTGGGATTTGGGAATTTCTGGTCTGTTTGGATTGTGAAGTGTGGATAAGTGGATCCTCGAGAGGGAATAGCGTGAGACCCGTGCTGATACTTGTTCGTTTGACCTTGGTTGCAGTTTTTTTTTTATTGAGTTTGCTGTGATTATAAGTTTCTTCGTGTTGAGTGCCCAACGCTTGGCAGCGTGTTTGGTTTTGCAAGAAAATGGAAAATTTTCGGTGTTTGGATAGATATTACATGTCAGTTTTATAGGGAATTGTAGGGTCATGGTTACTTCTCCGAATTTGAATTCTTGTTAGGGGTGGGATGGTCGTGTGAAAATTTAGGAGAGTCTTGAGGTTTTTGTTTCAGTTGGACTACAAGGTTTGGTGTGTGCGTGCGTCTGAGTGTGTTCTTTGAAGACTGTTTGTTTTGTTTGTTGTGTTGATTAATGCCGAAATGGAAGACTGGAGAACATGGAATGGTGGTGTTTTGTCTTACAGTTAATTGTTTAAAATTTTGGGCGTGTTTGAATGGGTGAACTTTGTGGAAAATGATAGTTGACTATGTGGTACTTGCACTCTCGGTTTTGTCTCTCCGATACATGTGTGAAAAACTAGTAACTAGTGTTGTGCATTCTTCTGGTAAATTCAACTGAAACATTCTCAATTTTGAAACCTAGGAATGCCTGTGCAGAGAGAGATCTAGCTGTTTGCTCAGAGGTGTAATTGTATAAATTTCTGTAGGTGTACTCACATGGATGAAGTTGGGAACAGTTGGTGAAAGAAACTATTGTGTGATTATATTCTGTTAACAAAATGCATAGTGTACGGACAGGAAATCCTTCCCCTCCCTCTCCCCATATTCCTTGAAGTTTTTTTTTTTTTTCTAAA
>Ga0209700_105705_pt1 | contig 20537 bp, 13 predicted proteins | sample SiratroredBW_FD_187528 | JGI IMG/M metagenome (GOLD analysis project Ga0209700, IMG submission 187528) | Root nodule microbial communities of legume samples collected from California, USA - Siratro red BW (SPAdes) (version 2) | ecosystem: Host-associated > Plants > Roots > Nodule | place: USA...
GACCACGAACTCCATAGCTCAAAATAACCTTTTAAGGGTTATTGAGCAAAAGGTCGACAGGCTTACTGAAGACTTCAAGTATATGCTGGAACAAATGTCCACAAGATTCCAGAGATCTTACGGAGAATTCGGGAATTCATCATTGTTCTAGCAGCTCCGGTGTCAAAAAAGGCGATTACCTTAATTGGTACATCGTATCTGGTTGGAAGAATGTGGGGGTATCTCTCCAGTTATGTATACCAACCTTACCAGTCATGTATAACTACTCCTAACAATCATGCATACTTTCACGGCTTACCGGTACTTCTTCGGCCTCTTGCCTACTCCTTTCCCAGCCTAACCATAACCAGTATGCATAACAGTGGGAATAACCATACATAAAAGGAAAGAACTGAAATTCATAAATAGAAAGAACCTTCAAGCGGAATACTTCAGACATGTTTCTGATACACAGGATCCTCATAAGAGGCAAGTGTAGAGCATACTTCATATCTACGTTGCCATACCAGTTCATCGTACGTGGCGTTGGCTGAGGGCGTTACGCTATCTCAGATTATTTCCGATATACTCGAAAGTACAGTGGATCCCTGAGGTTATAGCGAGACGTAAAGCTTAATATACCCAATGTGACGAGGGTACAAGCCGTAGCCCAAATTTCCAGCCTATATACGATTACTATCTGGAATGTCTCTTCCAGTCAGTCCCGAAACCTTATGTCTACATTATGAGAGCTTTGGAGAGAGAGAAGAGAAGAGAGTTTAGAGATTCATAGTTTACATACATATATACATACATATATATATGTATGTATATATTCAATTTCCAATATACAATTTGCAGACACTGATCCATTTATGAAACAAGGAGAAAGTGAGGTGACAATAATACCTTTTCACTACGGAGTTGATCCTCGGTATGTGATTCCAGAAACGTATAAATGTCAGACTTTAGTGAGCAGTAGTAAAAATATTTGAATTTGGGCAAACCCCGTAATTCAAATGATCTCACACAGAGACAGGGGAACGTAAGCTCTAGATTTGGATCTGTATTATCCTCTACAACAATAGTCATCAATCCCTCACAGTTATTCACCACTAGCTTTTCAAGTTCCGCAATATCTTTGACTACTGATGCCGGAAACACACTTGTAAGACCTTCACATTCCTCAACATGTACTTGTTGAAGATGATGCATGCTTAGAATTGCATGGGGATCTTCATTCCACACATTATCCAGATTTGGAAGCTTCCATAAAACCAATTTCTTCAGAGGAAAAGTAATTAATGTATCTTGTGTTGTACATTTGACATCAAATATGGCTTTGACAGAATTACAGTTTTGAACTTGCAACGTTTCCAAATTAGTTAAGAAAGGAAGTAAATTGAGTGCTAGAAGTACACCTGATAAAAACTGGCAGTTCTCCACATTTAATCTGCCTAACTTACTGAAAGATAAGTCGGGAATATACAGTGATCCATGCAATATCTCTTGTAGTCCTGACCAATTGTTGAGGTTAAGTTCTTCAAGCTCTGAAATCTGTGCAAATAAGACAATTCTATCCTCAACAATGAATAGAATTTAGTTCGATTGTAAATAGCATTAATGTATTACCTATCACATCTAATACATTATCATTCACTCTGATGTCATATATTCTCATTGATTTCAAGCACTTTTCTTTTTATTTTCCATTATTTAAGGATAATAATTTCTTATTTATTTCCAAATTTTCATATAATCATTAATAAAATTGTAAATAAAGAGTATAATTATCAGTTTAAATTATAGTCACTTTCCCCTATTGATGATAAATATAGTTTATTTTTAATAAACTTTTAAACAACTTTATGTATTTAATAAATTATATACAACCAACTATTCTTTCATAAATACTTTTAGGAAAAAGTATTAAAAAAATATAAGAAAAAAAAATTCACAAACTAAAATTAAAATTAATATATCCACGTCGCATAGACTTGAATCAGACTTGACTTGTAATAACTTCTAATTTATATGGAAAGAAAAATAAAAATAATTTAACTTTTTTGAATTCGGGAGTTATTTAGAAGGGAGAGTCATAAATTCAATGACCATTTCTGAGATAGTGTATTGTAACTATAATTATCACAACAACGTTGAATTAAACACATACCTGTTTCAGACATTCCTTCCTTATAGTAGAGTTGAGATCAGTTTTCAATGGAATACCCTCTTCGTCGTCAATTGTTACTTGATACAACTTGCTTGCTTCTATAGTACCTGTACATAAAGTTAGCATCTCCTGGCAATATGTGATTGACAATTCCTCCAACAATGGAAAACATAAACTCCCTCTGTAAAACCTTCTGAGCCTCCATAAATGCTCAAATTTCAAAAAAGTGAGCTGCGCGAATATGATCTCATCCTCATCCGATTCCTCCCCCTCCTCCTTAGACACTATCTCTTCAATTGATGTACATTTTCTTATCTCCATTCTTTGGAGTTGAGCCAAACTTTTGGCTGTTGAGGATGTGAACAAATATGATAATCTACTGCAACCTTCTACTTTCAAAAATGTCAGATTTGAGAAAGACACTCTGCGTGCATCCAAGTTTCGTAAAAAGTAACAGCTAATGACTTCAAATGTTTCTATATTTTCGACAAAGGGCTCCGTCCATGAGTTCTCTAACCCCATGGAAACCAACTTTCCAAGGGACTCCAAGCGTAATTCTTTCAATTGTAATAGAGGTTCACTATTATCTGGTCTTTGACGACAGAAAATCACCTCGAAGGAACTGTTACCCACCACAAGCTTCTTTACATTTGGCAACTGTTGTAAAAATCCGTACTCCGGAAATTCATCCCTCTCAATATTATACAGAGTAAGAACTTTTGAGTTGTGTAAGAGGTTTCTCCAAAATTCTCCTCGCAAAATCATCTCTACTCCATTTTTGTTCAGTAACAAGCACTTGAATAACTGAAAAAAGAAGCACAAGAAAAAGCAGGTTATGATGATTAGAGATCCATCTCTTGTGTATACAACGACGTAAATAACCTTTCATTCCTGATAAGTTATAATCAGTGACAAATTAACTAGGTCATGCATTATGTATGTATCTATATACACTTTGCAAAATTCAATTTGTAGACACTGATCCATTTATGAAGCAAGGAGAAAGTGTTGTAAGAATAATACCTTTTCAGTACGGAGTTGATCCTGGGTATGTGATTCCAGATGCGTATAAATGTCAGACTTTAGTGAGCAGTAGTAAAAATATATGAATTTGGGCAAATGCCGTAGTTCAAATGATCTCACACAGAGACAGGGGAATGGAACCTCTAGATTTGGATTTGTATTATCCTCTGCAACAATAGTCATTAATCCCTCACACTTTCCCACCATTAGATTTTTCAGTTCCACAACATCTTTGGCTAGTGATGCCGGAAACACGCTTTTAAGGCGTTTACATTCCTCAACATGTACTTGTTGTAGATGGTGCATGCTTAGAATTCCATGAGGATCTTCATTCCAAACATTCTCCAGATTTGGCAGCTTCCATAAAGTCAAATTCTTCAGAGGAAAAGTAATTAATGTGTCTTCTGTTGTACATTTGACATCAAAAATGGCTTTGACAGAATCACAGTTTCGAACTTCCAATGTTTTGAAGTTAGTTAAGAAAGGAAGTAAATTGAGTGGTAGAAGTACATCTGATAAAAAGTGGCAACCATCCATAGTCAGAGAATGTAAGAGACCGAAGCAGGAGTTTGGGATGGGCCGTGACCCAAGACATAGCTCTTGTATATCTCTCTCACTCAAATTTGATATACTCTCCTGCAAAACAAATTACACTTACAATTTTGTTTTCATCATCACATCCAAATTTGTTTAAACTGTTGACTTGTGGGAATACATATATAAGAAGAAGAAAAACTAACAAACCATAATAATAAAATAAAATAAAAACGAGAACCTACAAAATTTCTTGATTAATTAACATGTAACGTTATTATGAAAAGAAATTGAAGAATAATTTCATTTTAAGGTGTGATGATAAGATTTGCAAGAGAACTAAAGATATTTAAAATGAGTGATGTAGAAAAAATGCTAACAATTAATGTTATTATAATACCCTCCAAACTATTAAAATTAGTTTTTCAATCAGCTTCCAAGCTTATCCTAAAGTCTTCAAGCTTATTAGTAGGTTTCCAAGCTTAACTTAAAGTTATAGGATACAAAACTAATAAAACAGTGGTTATGGAACCTCTTCTTTTAGTCAAGAAGTATGAAATCCTAAGTTAGAGCATTTTGTGTGTATATCCTCTCTATGATAGATGGAGAGACCTTATTTATACTTATTTAATAGTAGTATAAAAATAAAATTCTCGGATAATATACAACGTCAATTAAAAAAATACCGTAAAAAAATATGATAATAAATTTGTAATTAATTAAGGATATATTACATCAATTATATTCTAACTGATGTAGAAAGTAGTCTAGGAAGCTTCATTAAAAAAATTTGAAAAACAATTGTGTATGATACCTATTATATCAGTTGTATTAAAAACCAATGTAATATAGTGATATTTATTAAATTGGTTGTTACTACAATAGATGTAATATGTTCCTCTTTCAACGCTACAAAAACTTATTCTCATTGGTTTCACTTGTTCACGTTGTTGGGGCTCGTTGTTGTAGTTCTACTTTCTCGCTATCTTTGTCGTTGTTTTCATTGTTTTCTCCAACATTTGGTCTTCATTCGTTGGTATAACCTTTTGTCTACATTGCTCTATCACATTTTCAACGTGTAAGCTTTGTTTAACTTGTTTTAATTACATTAACGTTGCATGTAAAGTTTACGGGTGTCCTTGCATTTTAAGGTTGAACTTTCTTCACTACTACCACCACCTCCTGACCCTTACCGCTTGCGACAGGTTAGCGGTTTTGTAAAATTGATTAAAAATAGTTAGAAATTTGTTTTTTTATCCAGTTTTTTTTGGTGAATTCTTTTAGTGTATATTTGATAGTTGAGTACTTACATTGCATAAAATTATCATGAGTAGCCAAAATTTAGAACAAAAAAAATTTAAATGGTCATAATTTTTGATACAGAGTTCGGATTGAAACGTATTGAAAATAAAAGTTACTCAAAACGAGGTAAGGAATGCGGTAGGAAATTTACTAAGGGGATTCGGAATCCAAAAATTTCCAAAATTTCAACATTTACTATTAATAATTCTTTTTTTTTACGGTTTTTGATGTATTTCTTTTTTAGATTTTTGGCTCTTACGTCTAATGTCTACACTTGCAAGAAATATAAATTTATCAAACTATTACATCTTACATAATTCATACATACATCCATAACCCATCATCTGGGGTTATTTATTGCAAAAAACTTTTTACTTTAAATTCTCCTGAAGCATTTTTATATATATAGGCATACTTGATTCTACATAACCATGCAGGATGTCTTCCAAATTATCCAGGGTAATCAGCTACTAAACATCGCACTTATTCAACTATAGATGATATCAGTACACTTAAAATTTTTACATATTATTTAATGAAATGATGTTTCAATCATTGAGCACAAACACAATTGTAGAAATTCGTCAAGCATGAGTTATATGTATTAGAAATTAGAACTTGTTATAATTTATAAATGTGTCTTATGTACACATTGTATTTTCATTACTTTTGATTATGTTATGGTGACTTTAATTTTCTTATGTTTGCATTTGCACAGTTTTTATGTTTGGAAGACAAAAGAAAAAAAATTATTTCTGGGTATTCTAGTACGTTTGTTACAGGTTGAGAAAATAATAAATTTTGACAAATTTTTTTAACAAAAACGATACATATTACAATGATTGTAAACTGGAATCGATGTGATATGAGACTTTTCACATTAGTTGTAACTACAACTGATGCAGTATGAGTCACTTCATCTTTTCTTTTTGTGTCATGACAATGAAGAATTAAACTCAATTTGTTAGAGTTAGATGTAACCAACCAAACTCTCATATCATTGGTATTGCATATATTTGTTAGGAATAACTTCAAGAAATTCACTCACAATGTCTACCATATAAACATAAAACGATAGTAGAGAAAATTGTAGTGCTAGACAGTAGAAGGTAAACAAAGAGACAACAAAGAATCACACACATAAATTAACATCGTTTGATTGAAGTATTAACGAATTTCAACCTAAATCCACAAGACAATTCACTAAAATTTTAAAGCTTACAACTCAGTAGTTGCTGTCCCAACTCTCAGATGCAACTCATGTTTGAACTCCCTATTAGCTTATAGGGAAGCAAGAAGGTCCTATTTATAGAGCAAATAGAATTATAATTGACATACACGAAATGCAGCTAAGTCTAACAAGGAAGACATATGAAAAATGCTTTTCATTACAAAATAAACTAGACATCAGAAGGTTCTACGAGATAGTTCAGGGCTCAATTGACAATAAGAGACTAGAGGTCAAGATTTTACTGAGTCAATTCTTCACAAATCTCAACCTTGGTTCAACACAAATTTTCTAAGAAATATTTTTTATCTACCACTAAGGCCATTACAACTTTAATAGTCAATCAACTAGATCAAATTCAAGCAATAAAAGAACTTGTTGTCTAACATAACCTTTGTAATCATATCAGAGAGATTATGATCTCTTGAGACCTTAACCACCTTCACAGACCTTTATGCAATCTCATCTCTTATGAAATGTAGCTTCACATCAAAGTGCTTAGTTGTTTCATTGTAGACTTGGTTTTTAAACAAATATATTGGACTACTACTATCACAATAGAGTATAAAATCTTGTTTTGTACCTTTAGCTTCCAACTGATAACAATACCATAAGCAGTAAACACATAGCTAGTGAGAGACTCATTAGTGTCCAAACACCCAACAAAGTCTAAGTCAACAAACTCTTCTATGGGAGCATCTTTGACAGTCCATCTAGCTCTAGTATAAATTGGACTCTTTCAAACAATCCCTTTAAATAACAAAGAATCCACTTAATAGTTTGTCAATGAGCTCGCGCAGGATTTGACATGAACCTGCTAACAATGCTTACAACGTAGGCTATATTAGAGTGCATACAGACCATAAGATACATAACAGAACCAACAATGTTATCATATGGAAGATGCTCCATATAACAATATTTCTCCATCGTCTTAGGAGATTGTTCCCCACTCAACTTGTAGTGAGACGCAAGAGGTATGAACACATGTTTGAATTTTTTTTATACCGAAATTTTCAAGAATTTTTCTGACATAGGTATCTAAGACACATATAGACGCTTCAACTCATGTCGTCTAATAATCTCAATCCCCAAAATCTTCCTAACAACTCTAAGGTCTTTCTTTTCAAACTCGTTGTTCAACTTAGTTTTAACCTTTTGTACTTAAGGTTTGTTATTGCTTGCTATGAGAACATCATTTACATACAATAGTTATACAATTAACAAACTATCTTCTAGAAACTTGAAGTAGACACAAGTGTCATATTTGCTACATTCAAAACCAATGCTCACAATGAACTTATCAAATCGTCTGTCCCATTGTCTTTGGGATTGTTTCAGACTATACAAGGATTTGTTTAACTTACAAACATAACACTTTTTATCTCCTACCTTAAATCTTTTATGTTGCTCCATGTAGATGATCCCCTCTAAGTCTCCATATAAGCACACATTCTTAACATCCGTATGTTCTAACTCAAGATTAAACTCAACAACCATGGCTAACAACATCTTAATGCATTCATGCTTTACTACATGAGAAAATATATCATTATAATCAACTCCTTCTTTCTGAATAAAACCTCTAGCCATCAATCTAGCCTTGAATTTTCACTAACCAATTTATGTATTACTATCATTACATTTGAAATCCATTTGCAATTGACTAAATTACAACTCACATCTCTATGAATAAAAGTCTATGTATTGTTTAAATGAAGTGACTTTATCTCCTCATTCATGGCATCTAACCATTCAATCCTCTCTTTACTTGCTAATGTAGAGGATACGCTAGATGGTTCATCATCTAACACCCACTAAGGAGTATGCAATAAGCTTTGCATATCCACACCTTTTTGAATCTCTTATCATTTTCCTTGTTTTATCTCTAGCAAACATGTAATCATTAAATCGTTTGTCTTCATCAGAAACTTCTTGTGTACCATCTACAAGATCATCTAACATGTCATCTTGATAAAAGTTAGAAGTTTTTTTGCCACATTCCATCTCCATGTGAGCCTTTTCAACACCAAAGCTACTCCTAGGCTCACATTATGGAACTATTGACTTATAAGTCATTTCAATTTCATTGAAGATGAAATCTTTGTTGATGATACATTTCTTCAATCCTGACTCTAGACACCATAGACAATATTCCAAAAACACACACTTGACAACACGTGTATACAGTTTTCCTTGCCTTATTTGAGCATATGCAACATAGTCAAAGATTCCCAAGTATCCAGGTTGGAGGAGTGTCCTAACCAAATTTCCTCAACCTTTCACCTTTAAGGGACATCTATTTATCAAGTAGATGACAGTAGCAACAACTTCAATCCAAAACTCTTTTGAAACTCTAACACTTAATAAGATGCATCTCACTCTTTTCACAGTGGTCTTATTGAATCTCCTATATATTCTCTTAAGGAGTCCTTGCTACCATCATGTGTATTGTAATGTCATTCTCTTTGCACACTGTGTTGAACAACTCTAAACAAAATTCAAGATCTTTGTCAATTTGAACCACTTAACTTGCACACGTGTTGAACAACTCTAAACAAAATTCAAGATTTTTATCAATTTGAACCACTTAACTGTCCTACTAAACTAGTTCTCCACTAAACAATTTCAATTCTTGAAATTCTCAAAAGCTTCATCCTTTATCTTTTAAGGATAGATCGATAACTATCTCGAGTAATGATCTACTATCCATAAGAAGTTGAATTATAGTTTTTATCTTTTTAAATTTATTTCAAATCAACCTTTAACTTGAATATTTATAATTGTTAAATTCAATTAAGAGAAATGGAATCATATATTTTTTGTTGTAAATATAATTAATAGGATTTAAACTTATATAAAGATAAATATTACTTAACTAAAAATTCTATATGACTTTTACTTTTATTCTTATTCTCTAAATGGATGAAAATGTCGTAGTCAATGCAATCACATCAACACTCTTGATTCATGTGAAGGACATAGAAGGATTATAATAAAAAATCCAACCAAGAGATATGTCGTCAAATTTTGGTAAGAATGAACCTATTTAGGTTAAATGTAAATGATAATTAAATTACATCTTTAATAACTTATTACAGAACACAAATTTAATCAATTCAATAATTTGATGTGTCGATATTATGATAGTCGGAATGTATATCAAACTTCATATAACTTAATTTTTTTTATAGATATGTTATCTAATAATGAATATTTACATACTATATGATACTTAAAATTAAGTTATATAATATTTTTTTTAATATTCAATTATTAGAAATATAACTAGGATAGATTAAATCTACATTTTATGAGAAATTATAAAATATATAATTTTTCTAATTTATATATCTATAAATGAATTCTATATTGATAAGTTTGTTTCATGGAAGTTTCTCCTAGAAAATAATATTTCTATTTATTTTTTAATTCTAACTTGTTCTGATTCAAAGTTCAAATAATGACTTTAAATCAGTTCAAATAATAACGGTCTTATATATCTTGATACTTCCCATTTATTATTTCTTTCCGATATACCCAATCTTTTTAATTGATAGCAAGATATTGAATACAAAGAAAATCTCATGGAGTCAGTTAGTGCATTTCAGTCTTGCTTTGTTACTTCTGTCAATTTTACTAAAGTTGCAAAGATAACACTACATAATTATCCTCTAGCAGACGATGCTGAGTCATTGTCTAAAAGATTATCTATTTTTCTTTTACTTATATGTGTATTGTTCAAAAGGCTATGTTTTAACATTTGATACTTTGCAATTAAACTTAAAATCAATAATATCATTGTCTGAAAGATGATCTATGAAGCATCACCAAAGGAATGAAGTATTATGGCAAATTATGTTGTATATCACTTAAATGGTGAGTTCTATTATATCTCTCAAAAGGGGATATTTTTACTTATTACCCTTTCTATGTTTGGCTAACCATATCTAAAGTGTAAGCCGGTACATAAGTTATATAATATATTTACACATTGATTAGAAGTTTAAAATTGCACAACATGAGAACTTTATCTCTATCTCTCAAACTAGGAATGAGAAATTAACATATCTCTTCAAGTATTGTTCAAACCGTCCCGACTTTGATTCCGACTTTGATTCCGACTTTGATAGGAATTTTCACACTAAGTATGTGTACAAGTACAAGTAATATCCGATCTTTTAAATTTGGTACGTGATCGGATATATGTATATACATATTTGCCCAATCCTAGTCCCAGTTAAAATAATAATCCCTATTTTTTCCTCGCATATTTGCCCAATCCTAGTCCCAGTTCAAATAGTAATCCCTATTTTTTTTCATTTTATATTACTAAAACATATTTAATTTATTAAGTAACTTAATAAATTTATATTAATTTTTTGTTGATCTTTAATTTTGTAACTTTTACATTTTATCATTACTTTTTTTATAATTATTTTAAATATATCTAATTGTTATATGATATTCTAATTTAATATTTATATAATTATAATTTTTTTCTTAATATTTAACATTAATATATATATATATATATATATATATATATATTTTAAATATTTTATAATATATATATTATATTTTTTTTTTTTATATTTAAAATAAATATATATATATATATATATATATATATATATATTAAATATTTGATAATATCAATATCATATTTTATTTACCGTTATTTTTATTTTTTTTATTAAAATAACAGGTATAAGGATAAGGTTATACCCGCTTTTCAATGGAGATAGACATAAAACAAGAAATTCATAAAAACTTAAATTTTAAAAAAATTGTCTAAATAATATATTTTTTTTCTTTTCAATCAGACTATTAATATAACTTATTTTAATATAACGAAAATTCTATTCTATAAAATTGAAATAAATAAGAGTATCAATCTCCATAAGCATAAATATATATAAACTAGTTTTGAAAATGTCCATATGGGCAAAGTTGTGAGAATTACCTCGATTTTGGAGTAGTGGATAGAGTATTTGAGGCTTGCCAATTTTTCTAGCGTCAATGAGGTGAGACGAGGAAACACATTCTCTTGTGTTGTTCCTTCTTCACCCTTTTCATCCTTCCTAAATATCTCTTCCAATTTCAAACACTCTGTTACCTTAAGCACTTGAAGTCTGGGAAGATCTGTGGCCACCGATACTGGAAACAAACTTTCAAGAGACTCACAAACTTCAACATGCATCTCCTTTAGCAGTTGAAGGCCAATAATTCCCTCCGGATCCTTGTCCCATATATGCTCCAGTTTTGGTAGTTTCCTTAAAAACAATATTTTCAAACGGAATATTCCCGAAGTTTTTGTCAGCCTGTTCTCATCATTGATATTAAATATGACATGTGCTTTCCTGCAACGCTCTACTTTTAACTCTTCCAAATTGTGAAAAAGAGAAAGCAAATGGGATGGAATTACATGCACTAGAGTATGACAATTCCATGCACTCAACGTTTTCAAATAGCCAAAGGTGTTTTGTTGCACCCAGTGTCGGTCATGCCATAGTTGCTCAACATACTCAGTATATGTGAGAAGACTCAGATCCTCAGTGTATGCAAGAGTGGCCTGTAAAAACAGGCAAATTATTCAATTAGTTCTCAACTTAACCCTTAACTATAATTTTTTTTATCTCCCACAAAGTTAAAAAAAATAAAAATATACTTTTTATTGATGATATATTTATTGGTACTAATAGCAGTAGAAATGTTATATAAATTAAAATTATCAAAGTACTATGTAAATATCAATTAAATTCAATATACGCATTAATTAACATAATTATTAATATAATATAATAAATAATAATACTATATTTTATATTTTTAGACAAGCATTATGTAATACTATAATTTTATTAAAATAGCTATATATCTAAAATAAGTTTATTAATTTAACAGTACTCGTAGCGATAACAATAATATAAATAAGTAAAATTATTAAAAGTATTAAACTAGGAGAAATAGTATTACATAAATGAATAAGTGAGTAAGTACCTTTTCATTGAAAATTTTTTGTATGGTGGCATTCAAGTCACCTTCCCAGTGCCATTTGGCTTTTTCATCTCCTTCCACACCAAATACACCTTTTAACTTTGGTGCAATTGACCCTCTCAATTTCTTCATCTTGGGGCATTCTCTTACAATCAATATTTCCAGTGATGGAAATTCAAATTCACACTCTTTGTAACTGCAAAAACTTCTCATCTTCTCTAGCCTCACCAGTTCTACAGTAATCAATTTGCTAAATACAATTTTCATCACTTTGCCTTCTTCACTTCCCTCATTGCTTACTATTTCCTCTAGTTGATGACAACCGATTACCTTCATGGTCTTGAGTTGAACCATGCTTTTGGCCGTGGAGGATGCCATTAAGTTTCTTAATCGCCAACAAATCTTCAGTTCCAAACATGTCAAGTAAGTCAATGATACAGAAGGAGAACCTAAATTCTTCAATTGATTGCATTGAACTAAGCTTAAAAGCTCTAGTCTCTGTCGAAATGGAATTCGTCCCAATCCTAGATCCTTCATCTTTAGATCAAACAAAACTAATTCCTTCAGCTGTAATACCATCCCCACTCCTTTTTGTGGTGGAATGTTTGCTCTTGCCTCAAACTCGTCATGCGAGAAAGTCAATTTTAACTTTTCTAGATTTGGCATTTTGTAGGGAAACTGGTAGAGAAGATCAACACCTTTGACTGAATTCAAACTAAGCTCTTTTAGACAGTGTATTTGGTACTTTGCTAACAACTTTTGTGCTTCCTTGAAGTCAATTTCCATATACTCCAAGTTGGGGAATACCTAAACAATAAAGGTTAATACTATAAAGAATGAATTAAATGCCTCCAGCACCCCTTCAAATTAAATTTACTCTCACCTGCACTTTGGTAATTTTAATGTAAATTAAATTATACTTAATCAAATATCAGATCATTTAAAAATAATAATAGTAACTGAAATAGTTTTAATAATACTAAAAATTAAAATTTTAATGATGATAATAATAACAGTTAATAATAATAATGAATAATATTATTATGAATAAAATTTGACAATAAAAATGAAATAAGGTTCCTTTTATTTCTTTTAAAAAAATAATCTTAAAAACACAATCTTTTTTAATTTATCTTTTATTTCTCCAATCCAAACCGTCTTATTTCTTATTTTACTTCTCACATTTTTTTTTAAATTTTATTCTCTATCAAACATATCACAAAAATAGATTAAACATTTTTTTCCATAAATCTGATAAAAATGAAACATTGCTTACCTTTTCGGCTAACAAAAAACATATTTCTTCATTTGCTGAATTAGCGGTTTCTTGAAGGAATGTTTTAAGCTTCGGACACCCGCAAATAGTCAACTCCTTCAACTTAGGGCACTTTATAAGATGTCTCCTTTTGTAAAAGTGCTTGATATTTGATAGTTCATATAATCTCAGATAGGTTAATTCAGGAAACATTAGTGGATCATTGTCACCTTCTGATGTATATTCACTTGCAACAATTTCTACCATCTTAAAACAATTCAATGCTGACATGCGTTCAAGTTTTAAAACATCTTTGGCCACAGCAACTGGAAACAAATTTCTCAATTCATTACATCTACTAACTTCAATAGTTCGCAATTTTTTAAAGTTAAGAATTCCATTAGGATCCCTGCTCCATATCTGCTTCAACTTTGGAAGGTAATCAAGAAGAATAACCGGCAAATTTGTGTCTATCCCACCAGATTCATCTTTTTCTTGAGAACCACCGATTTCAAAAATCACTTCTACCGACTTGCAATTAGAAACTTTCAAGTTGTCCAAACTTTCATACCAACCTTCCATATGATGCGGAAAAATCTTGTCTAGTTTATTGCATTCTTCAATATTCACATAAATGAGACTGGAAAAGGAATCTACACTCACTTTAGTTTGCCATATTTTGATAAGCTATTCATTTTGCTAAGGTGGATTTCATCCAACTTAGGGAAGATGTAGACCTGCATTTTGATGAAAATAAACTATTATTACATGTAAAAGCTAAACCAAATTACACAAGGTAGAGTATGATCAAGAACCATAAACATAATAATAAGTCAACTATAAATAATTACTCATTTACACCAACACACACCTCGTCTGAACTATTTCCTCCAGTCTCAAAAATTTTCTTCATATTATGACACTCACTTATGACCAGGCTTTTCAACTTCTTCAAATTGCTAGCCACAGACAATGAACAAAGATATGTCAATTTACAACAATCTTTCACAACTAATTTTATCAAGTTTTGAAAGCAGAAATTCGAAAAGTGTTGGTCGCTCCATATCTTATGGATGTTGAGTGACGATAAATTCAAGCTCTCTAAGTTTGGAGTTTCAACCTACAAACATATACACATAATTAATATATTTACATTGAACAAATTATTCAATATTATAGGAAAAGTATGCAATATCATACCATTTCACCGAAAAGAGGAGTCTCCCTATTACTTTGCTTATCTTTTTTGCTAATAATTTTTATGTGACCCTTTTCTGTAGTTTGAGCCTCTATCAGATGTGGCCAACAAGACCTCCACACTTCAGTATAAAAACATGTAAATGATGGTAAGGATTGGAGTGTCAAAGTGTGCAACTTAAGAAGAACAACCTTACCATAATGTAGTGGTATTTGAAGGATCTCTTTTAAAGATCTACATTCAGAAACCTCCATTGTTTCTAGACTAGCAAGAAATTTACCCGTGTAAGAATTACTTTCAGAAATCTCACTTCTTTTTACACTAGTGGCAAATTCGACCGTGTAAAACGAGTAGAGATTCTTTAATAAGCAACACATCTCGACCTTGATGGTTTTTAATTTGGCAAATGATGCAATTGTAACTGGGCCGTAACATATCATCTCTAAGTTCTCCATATTATAGAGGCATAAAGATTCCAAATTGGGAAAAACATTCACACTATCAGATAATTCTGCTGAAACGACATATTTGAAGTCATTGTTGTTCATGATGGATAAGTGTTTCAAATATGGAAATCCATCTATATTCAACTCATTAACAAAATTGTGAACACCATCTACTTGTCCCAAAAACAAACTTTGTAGTGTTTTAAACAACAATTTTATGCCTTCCTGTGAATGAATGTTAGTGTCATCCTTCAGTTGCAATGCCAAAACTCTAGATGCTTCATACATATCGGGCAAGCCTATTTCTCCAACAGAAAAAATCTCCAAGTCCCCAATCACAATCTTGTAATATTGTAACTTATCAAAGAACAAATGTTTGGGCAAGACTGAAACACACGGGATGCTTAATTCCATCCCTTTCAACTGATGCAAATTCTTTAGCTCAGAAGGAAACGAATTATGACCTTTGTATGTCTTTTCTTTCATCAACATTTTGATCAAGCTTTTTCTTATATACAGCTCTTCCAAGCATGTCAAACTTGACATAAGATTACGTGGAATAATATCTAATTCAGAACAATCACTGATGTCAAGGAGTCGTAACTTATCCAATAATTGTAACTGTGATGGCAAATTTTTAAGTTGAGATCCAGAGAAGCTGAGAATTCTTAATTTTTTCAGCTTTCCTACAATAGATAAGTTGCAATCTAAAGTGCATCGCTCCAAACAAAGCATTCTCAGATTTAATAGGCATTCAATTGAATGAGGTAAGCTTGATAGATGAAAACCAGTCAATAATAAAACTCTAAAATTTTTCATTCCTCTAAAAAAGCTCTCGGGTATTTCGAAAGATGGATCATTAGTGTCTATTTGGAAAAATTTAAGTTCAGGAGAATTTATGACTTGAGGAAGCCCATCAATGACATCACTGTTGCATATAGAAATAGAAGTGCAGTTTTGGAGTTTAGGCCAATCATCTAGTTTGCCATTTCTCAAAGCAAAAATATTGTGATCCTTTTGTGCTATAGACAAAGCAGCATCTCGAACCATGTCATGCATATTGAAATGATTATTGGAACTTCCGTCCAACAACAAGCCTGAGTCTTTTAACTTTTGGATTGATGTCTTAATTCTGTCTCGAGCTTCCCAAAGCGAGGAGACCCCTTCAAGTATACCCAAACCAAAACAGTACTTCACTAAGTCCTCAATTAGTGGTTGATGGCCCATTTGAGCACAAAGTAAGAAAATGGACTTTATTTCCTCATTTTCTAGATGGTCATAACTCATTTTCACAGAAATATCCATAGATGTTTGCACTCCCATCAATTCTTGCTTTTTAAGTTTTTCTAGCGTAGCTTCCCATACTGACTCACTCTTATTTCTCAATTTCTCAATGCCCGTGCAACTGTTACAATTGCCATGGGCAACCCTGCACAATACTTCTTCACAATTTCTTGTTTAGAGTCAGACATTTTATCATGTATTCCAGCCAACTTTTGAAATAACATCAAAGCATCATTTTCATCTAATTCTCTTACACAAAAAGCCGACTTTATATCCATTTCATCACACAGTACCTTTTTATCCCGTGAAGTTAGCAAAATTTTGCACCCCTTGTAACCACTGATAATTTTTTCTCTTTTCAACACTTTGCCACTAGGATCCTTGTTACCATCTTTGCCACTAGTATCCTTGTTATCATCTTTGCCTCTAGGATCCTTCTTATCACTTCTTAAATCATCATCATCTTCCTCATCATCAAGTGGAATCCCTAAATTGTTCAGGTCTAATTTGGCCCAAATGTCATCCAAGATTAAAAGGGTTGTCCCTTTTTCTTTCTTTAACCTCCTTCGTAGACAATCAGCTCTAACATTTTCACCTTCTCCTTCCAATCTCAATCCTAACACATAAGCAATTTCTTCCTGGACCTTTTGTAGATTGGGATTGGCTGTTATTTCCACTTTAACCACCACATCAAACAACATTTTATCTTTAGCTTTCCTTGCAATTTCTTTGACTAAAGTGCTCTTACCTACTCCCCCTGGCCCCTACAATCCTATCATTCTCACAGTGGAATCCTCAAGTTGTCTCATTACTTTTTCCATTGTGGATTTTGTAGAACCAAAATCTATAAATCCAGAATTAGACAACGTGGCATCATTAGATGTTACATTTTGCCTGTAGGAAACTACATCAAACTCGGGACAATCATCAATTAGTTTTTGAACATCCACTTCCAACTTCTTTGCTTGTCTGCCTAACTTGTGTCTATTCCACAAGTACGGAAAAACATAACAGTTGGGAGACCTGGCCCTTTTATGGCAAGCATCATTCTCAAACACCTCCACTTTAGTCTCAATTTCACTCACTTGTCGAACCCATTCAGTAACCTTACCTTCAATATTGCTTAGATTTTTCTCAGCCTCAACACGTTGATGATCTATTCTCTCTTTTTCAAATGCAAGATTTCTTACACTGTCATTCAGTTCAAGAACATTTTGCTTGTAATGGACCATGTAAGTCACGTGTCGAACACCATGTTTCCACACAAAATCAATCACTCCTTCAACAACTTTTCCAAAAGGCCCCCAAAAAATCCATCTTTAGAGCCTGATTATCTTGTACAAAGTCGAACTACATCTCCTTCTCAACAAAAGGTCAAGTGCAAACATATTAGTCAATAACTAAATAATAAAAAAGGATATTGTTTAATCAATAAAAAAAAGGTCATATGTACATCTACTAGAAGTGGAATAAATAAAAAAGGTTATTTTGCAAACTTTTCTTGATGGTGATCAGATGGTCTAGAGCTTATTGTTTGATGGTGAAAAAAGGTTTCAACAAGATTTCTTTAAAATGCTTGTAAAACACAATCAAAATTAACTACAAGTATGATATTTTTTTACTAATTCACCTTAAGCTAGCTCTAGTTTATATATATATATATATATTAATTAAAGGATTCTAACTACTCAATTATTCTAAATATCCTTCCTCTCATTTTTAATTTATAAGAAGATAACAATGTCACTTCTAATTATTCATTTTGTCTACTCTTAAGATATACAATACAAATATTATTTTCATATTTTCTAGGTATTACTATAAGGGGACATTGAATTTGAATTAATTTGAGATAAAAGTTTATAGAAAGTTATGTTGTTTGAATTAAGGAAAAGATGATAAAATTTGAATGGAAAATTTGTGAGTGACGTGATAGGTGTGATAAATATTTTAATATAAATAATTATAAATTTATAAATTTATCCTTATAATTAAAAATAAAATATAATTTATTTATTTAATATAACTGATAATTTTTAAAAAAAATTATAAAAATATTAAATTATGTAATTACTTTTAAACTAAAATTTAATTTATAAAAAAGTATAATTAATTTATTACATCAAATTATTATTTTTTAAATATAAAATATTAACATTAAAAAAATTTAAATGATTTTTATATTAAATTTAAATAACATTATTATTTTATAAAAATAAAAATTATTATTGTCATAAAATTGATTTCTATTTTAAATAATTTAATTATTTTTATTTAATTATAATTATATTTACATCATTATCAATAATTTTATTACCAATATTATTTATATATTCATTATAAATTTTATATAATATTTAATATTTTTTAAAATTTAATTATTATATATATTTTTAATTATCTATTACTTTGGATAAAAATAATAAATATTTTTTATATTTTATTTAATAGTAATAAATTTAATATCTTTATTAATTATGAAAATCAATTTTCTCTACAAATCTTTTCATGAGTGGAGACAGTTAGAAAGGAATTTTTTATTTTTTTTTCTTATTTTATTGCTTCGTTTTTCAACTTTCTGTTTTTTTTCTGTGTTTGATATGTTTTCATCGTTAAAACAAAAAATGAAAACAAACATAGCCTAATTGTCATTTTTCTTACAATAAAAAAAATTCTTTTATAAGATTTCAAGTATGATGAGAGGATATAAAAATTCAAGAAAAAAAATTAAAAATTCTTCTTCATATCCTGAAGATAAAGTCAACATCAAATACAAGCAAAGATTGATTGCTGGGTGGCGACATTGAAGGTGGTGACACAGCTGAGGTCGAGTGTCGTTTGAATGGTGTTGGATTTGAATTCTCATTGATATTTTGAAAAAGGTCAAATAGTCATAATATAAAAAAATCATGTACGTGGTTAGATTTTTAGTATGAAGGTTATTAAAAACTATCATATATTTAATTAATTTCTCTTTTACAGTTTTAATTGTGTGTAATTATGAGTAATAGCAAGTAAAAGAAATTAAAAATAACAAAATGATTATTAAAATATAACTAAAATAATTTATAGTTTATAAGTTAGAAACTCTTAAAATAAATTATACTTCATAAATACTTCATCTTGTTTGTGTTGCTGAAACTATCTTCTAAATTATCAAACAAGTTAAAAGTTACGTTTGTAGTCGAACCAAACAAACTTTAAGAAAAAGAAATAATAAGTATTCAATTCATCCTCAAAATACTCCACATTCTCTGCATATGATGTGAATATTTAATACATATAATAAAGGTAGTTGCACTTATTAATATAGACTAATAATATCATAAAATTAAATTTTATTTCAGCTGAAATTTATAAAATTAATTGGTTTAAGTGATACTTATATGTAGTGACACTACTTATACTTTAACAATTTTCAGTCAATAAAAGTTAAATATATTTTAAAGTAAGATGGGACTGTACTGTGAATGAACCCATAAGAAAACATCTCACTTTAATGGAAAAGTAGTAGATATATATACTTCACATTATATTAATGATGTAAAAATAAACGATTAATTAATTTAGAAGTGAATTATATTGAGAGAAAAATATTTTCTATTTGTTTCTTGTAAGATAAAAGGTACTATACTTTAAAAATTCGTTCTTTTTTTATTTTATTTAATAGATTTTCAAAATATATTTTCGAAAACATATTTTGTAAAACAAACTTAAATATATTTCCATTTATTTCTTAAATTAATTTTTAATTATTAAAACTATCGGACTAATTTTGATTCGTTAAATTTTAATCAAAGAATTAATTAAATTTTGAGAAACAATTAATAATTAATAGATCATTAATCCTTAATGAAATAAAATTGATGGAGAATTCTTTTTGTAAAATGTGGATTTCTTTTTAGATGAAGTATACGTAGAATGAGTGTTAAATTTCTTTCCACCGATGATATATATATATATATATATATATATATATATATATATATATATATATATATATATATATATAAACGATCAACACACAGTTGTAATAAACAACATATTATAAATGATGTAGTTAAGTAAACCTAATCATACAATAGTAGAGAAGATAAAAATTTACTTGTATAATG
>Ga0209700_105706_pt1 | contig 20537 bp, 4 predicted proteins | sample SiratroredBW_FD_187528 | JGI IMG/M metagenome (GOLD analysis project Ga0209700, IMG submission 187528) | Root nodule microbial communities of legume samples collected from California, USA - Siratro red BW (SPAdes) (version 2) | ecosystem: Host-associated > Plants > Roots > Nodule | place: USA...
CAACATCTGCCAACGAGCTATTCTTCCAGTCAAGGCAGGCTTTTCAAAAATATACTTGATTGGATCCATTTTAGATATTAACCAAGTTGTGTGACTAAGCATATACTGTCTCAAACGATTTGCTGTCTAGGCCAATGCACAACAGGTTTTCTCTAGTGCAGAATATCTTTGTTCACAATCATTAAATTTCTTGCTCAAGTAATATATGGCATATTCTTTCCTTTCATATATTTATTAGTTTAATTAAATCTTTTTCATTCTATCATTTTTTTAAAGTCAATAAAAATTGAAAATTTATTAAAAATTTCGGTATATTTTTCCCGGACGGAATCGGGTATTGACAGAGATAACCACAGACGATAGTTGTGATGGAAGAATCTTAACGTGGCAATAACTTACCTGATAGGTTAATCTCATTCTTTAAATTTAATTTGGAGTTTTTATTAGGAGAATTAAAGTTGTATATTTTTATAGTTTGGAATTGCATATTTAATCTCTACAACCTCTCTTGTATATAATTAGTAGGTAAATCTTAAGTATAATTGATTAGGAGAATGTGTTGTATATAATTTTTGGAATATCAACATGAAGGACAGAGCTAGTTGCATACTCATTCTTATTATTGGTACTAAAGCAGGATAATAAATGCTCCCTGATATTACTCTAAAAGTCTTATTTTCATAGCAAATAAAAATTTGATGCAACTGAGTGTAGGCACAACAGAAAGCTCAGATGATAAAATTAAGATATCACGATATCACCGATTTGACCACACAGATGTTCCCTGCAGGAGGGCAATTTAGAATTGATTTCTTCAATTTTAGCACGGTTGTTTATGTGGCTGTAAGCATCTTTGTACCAAAATATTTATTCACGGTCTCAGTTCCTCTAATCTTTTCTATGCACTGTGCAAACAAATAAGGAAAACAGAACCTCCTTTCTTCAATCTTTTTAAAGGGACAAAGGATTCCGGCTTCTATATAATAGAAATAGAAGAGCTTGAAAGACCTTCACAACCCCAAATCATAAGTTTTATAGTTGTAAAAACTCTTCCTTATTTGTAATGTAAAGCTTTTTATTAATTTAGTTACAATTAAGAAGTGAAAGTATTCAATTTTTTCTATTTATTTGTATGCATATCTATTTTCTACAACCTATTAATAATTTATTGAAATAATATAATTATAAAATATCGATTATTATGTATAAAATCAATTATCTGTTACAGTCTTAAGTATAGAAAATTACACTTTTATTATTGGACATAATTTTTAACTTATAATTAGTGTTCAAACAACTTATATAAGAGAGTCCATGTAAAATGATATGAAAAATTATAACTACTTAACTTTTATTATATAAATAAAAGTTATACTTGTTCTCGTATATTCAATATAGTCTCGTATTGTTTAGGAGTCGAAACCAATGTCAGTTTAAATAAACCTTTTCTTTTTAATTTTCTGAGACATCTTTTAAAGATAAAATCGTAACGGAACAACCGAATTCCAAGGAAGAACAATACCTCAAATGTGTTGATTGACCCTAATAATGTCATCTCAACAATTTTAGACAAAAATATTTTGTCATGTATTAAAATTCTATATTTTTTAAAATAATTACACTTTTATTGAATTGTTTAGTACTTCTATTTTTTTAATATATATATATATATATATATATATATATATATATATTTTATTTTATTTGGACAAGTCGTTTTATTTAAATTACTTGATTTAAAGAGTATTAATTAAATTTAATTTTAGTTATTTTTACAAATTTTTTTAAAAATTATCAATTTAAAATAATATTACATTGAGTTTCTTTTTTATAATTTTCAAAGTGTGTAATTTTTATATAACATTATATAACTAAACATTAGTTACTTTAATTTGTAATGGTAAAACTTTTTCTAATTTGGATTACACAAAAAAAAAAAAAAAAAAAAAAAAAAACTAAATGTAACTCAACAAATATTAAAAATAGTGAAATAATTAAAAAATATATTTAATATTTGTAATTGAAAAATAAAAAAATGAAAATAAGTAATAATAAATAAAAGAAATTAAGGATAATAAGGAAACATATTAAAACATAAAAAATAATGGAAGAAAATTGAATAAGCTATAAGTTATAAGTTCGCTTAAGTAATTTACAACTTTGAAGTTACAAGTTCCTAAAATAAATCTTACCTAACATTTTATAAGAGTTAAACTAGTTTATAAGAGTTAAACTAGTTTCTAAAGGAGATTCCAAACGGATTGTCACCTTTAAAGAGAAATCAACGTACAGTATTATTTCTCAGAGTTTCTTTTATATATATATAGTTATATTTATGAATTTTATTAGAAACATTGGATTTTCTATTTCTGAAAGACTCCTATATTTTGTTAGACTTTAAGGTTTATACTTGTCTTATATTATTTATATGTTCTAAACAGTTTTTATTTCAAATCTCGGATCAGTTCTTATTTCAAACATCAGACACAATTTTCATGTGCACATAATTAATCTATATGTCATATCCACTCATATTTCAAATCTTGAACATGGCCATGTGAACCTCCTCTGACTATCACTGCTGGATAATGTTCATCAATATGATTTCAATGTACTAGTAGAGTCAAGATACCTCTTAGATCAAATTCCTAAATAATGCATATCTTAACAATATTAATGAAGGTATTATGTTTTGATCACAGTTGCATATCATTCACAAATATTGATACTATATCATATTATATATAAACATCCATTCAATAATTTAATTCAAATCCATCTAATTCATACAATATAATATCAAAAACATTCAAATTAGTTTTTCTTGCCAAATATCATCACTTTAAATTTCTATTTCAAACTAAAATATAAGAAAAGAGACATAAAATTAGCTTCTCATACCTGTATAGAATAGAGACACCCAAAGAAATTTCAAAAACCTAAAATCACAAACAACCTAACTCTGTTCAAGAATATGATCGAACATCTTTTTTATTTAACGCTTGAAATCTAAAAATGACCTCACATGTTCAATATGATAGAAAAAGAAAAATTGAATAATTGATTTTCTTTACAAAGGAAGAGATAATAGTTTTGTTACAAAAATAAAAACTGAATAACTAATTTTCTTTCTTTATTTAAACTTTTCTTAAAAAAAATATTATTCACGTACCATTTTATTTATCTTTAACTCTAAATTTTAAATTTTAATATGTTTTTTATTCTATAGCTATTTTTTAAAGTATTATATTGAATACTTTATTTATTTCCAGTTAGCATATCATATATCTTGTAATCTTATAACTTTTATTTATTCTCTTTAGTGTATAGAAAGTAACGATGAGTATTTTAGATATACATGAAATATTTTTCATAAAATAATTGATCATCTTATGTTTGGAATAGTTCATGTATGGTATTTATCGGGACTAAAACAATCACATAATCGTTGACAAAAGTGAATAGTTATCACGTGATTAAAAAAAAATCTTAAATTGATAAGAGAAAGACAAATGTAGTTCAAATATGAGAGAATAGAAAGATATGCAAATATACTATTATTATTAATACTTAATGCAATCAATATTATCATTAAATATTTCTAGTGTGATTAATATTATTATCAATGCTTCATATAATTTACATTATTATTAATACTTGTAATTATTATTTTATTTAATGAAATACATTAATATTAAATGTATATATACAAAATTTCAAATATTTTTAACAATATTAAATACTACTATGAAACGCATCTACTTATATTTAATAAAATATTTAATGTTTCGTGTAATTTATATTATTTTTAATACTTGCAATTAATAATATCATTAATACTTTTTGTAATAACATGTGATCCCATATAATGGATAGTAGAGGTTTTTTTTCACATAGTAATACAGTTATATATTATATATGAATATGTTATCTTTTCCTATCCTAACACATATACATAAACTTTTTTGACTCTCATCACATGTTATCTCAATTTTCTAAAGATACTATCTCTCAATCATATATCACAACATTCACCAACTTCATACAATACATAAAACATTCATTCCATTTAATTCAAATTCATCCACTTCATATTTAATAAAACAAGTAATTATAATATCTATTAAAAATATTCAAACTAGCTTCTCTTGATAAAAAAAAACCTTAAAAGAAGTTTCAAAAACCTAAAATTTTATTCAACCTAATTCTGTTCAAGAATCTGATCAGACACTTTTACTCTTCTAGATGCTAGAAATCTCACAGTGACATCCAATTGTCAATATTATAAGGAAGAAGACTAAATTTTAAATAGAAAACATAGAAAAGGGAAAGAATAACTTAGAGAAATTAATGATTTTTATAAAAATTAAACTGAATATGTTATTAAAGAAAGAGTCGGTGATTTTTGTAAAAATAAAAACTGAATAATTATTTTTTCTATTTTTATGAAAAAAAAGTAAAAAATATTTAAATATGATCTTATTTATGTGTCAAACAATGATAATTGACAAAAGTGGATAGTGGTGATGTGATTAAAAAACAATTTTAAATTTATGAGAGAAAGGAAAATTTAGTTCAAATAAGGCAGAATAAAAAGATATGTAAATATAGTATTAATTAATGCAATCAATATTATACTTAAATATTTCTAGTGATTAATATTATTATCAATGTTTCATATAATTTACATTATTATTAATACTTGTAATTAATATTATTATTTATTAAATGAAATACATTAATATTAAATGTATATATAAAAAATTCAAATATAATTACCGTTTTTAACACTATGTTGTCTTATTCAGTAATTTTGTACCTCTATTTATTAGTATTTATACTTATAATTAATGTTGCCATCAATACTATTATGAAACGCATCTACTTATATTTAATATAATATTTAATGTTTCATGTAAATTATATTATCTTTAATCCTTGCAATTAATAATGTCATTAATACTTTGCTGTAATTAGTATAAATTTTAATTCGTTTTGTCACATGCAGATGTTACTTTGAACAACTTAAGAGAGAGAGAGAGAGAGGTTAATAAGTTGGACGGACAGAGTGGACCTCAAATTATAAACCCTATTTTTGGATCTTAAGACACAGATAAATGTCATAAGATAAAAAGACCTCAAATTATAAACTTTATTTGTGGATCTTATAATAAAAGAGGATGAAGAAATTAACATAATAATAAAGTGTTTTCCAAATAACTTAGCCAGTTGCTATATCCCGACCACGGTTGCACCTTGCACACAGACACAACCATATGATGATGAGTCATGTCTTTGAGATATGGATTGATGCTTGTGTTCCCTTATGCGCAGTGGCATGTGGTCCTTGATTGGCCAAGTGCCCTTATTAAATTCCTTTAAAAACGAAATGACTAAACGGATTAGTGGTCCCAACTCCCTCATTTGGCACTAAGCAGGGATATGATACATACTGAGACCACACTGGAACTTTGAAATTATGCCTTTTAATCTCTTGGGGCCACAGTAACATTTGTAAAAAGCTAAAGCTTAGGATTGATATGGGATACCCATATATATGAAGTATAATTATTATACTAATAGTTTGTTTAAAACAAGAAGTAAAATAAAAGCCTTTTGTCTCAAGCTAGTACAGTTCTTTTCTCCTAATTATTAAATCGTTACTATAGTTAAAGGATGAAACATACTTATACAACGGCTAGAGATATTTTAATCCAGTGATGGACACTGCACTATTATATTAAGTACTGTTTGATGGTGATGGACTATGAGTTAGATGATCACATTTGTCCATATTTTGATCCAGCTTCGGTTCTGGGAGAAACGGACCCCAGCATCAAACTCAGCTAACGCTCACTGCAACTCTGGCCTTGTCTTATTGACTGGTTTTGGCATTGTCTGGAAATTGATCACATTAAGTCATTGACCCTTTTGCTAGAAGGGTAGTGCATTCAATAATAATAAGATAATTAATTAATTGTGCTGAGCAATGAAACAGTAATGAATAAAGGTTAAAGACTAAACGGTCCCATAATTAAAAAAGTTTTCAAGTTTCAACAGAAGAAAATTGACAGATAAGCACATCTCATATCTTACATGTAACTGAAAAGAGTGGAGGATGAAAATTTTTAAAGGAGGATTTGTTTGTGTGGGGAGGGGGGTTCATCTTTTCCGAGGGAAAAAATCCAAAAAAGACTACCTGTAAAACCCAGGCAGGTTTGGCTTTATCTGGTGGAACTATTTGTTACAACCAAGGCTTGGTTGCCGCCTTTGCCAATTGTACCCTTAATTCTTCCCTTTTTCCCCACTTCTTCATGGATTTTCTCTGGTCTCTCCCCATTTCTGTCTCCTTAAATACCCATAGGTTCATTGGTTCCAGGAGCAAAACGTACAGAGACCTGCTTGGTGCTCAAACTCATTTTATGAGTTAAGCACAAGAGCTAGAGTATTCCCCTCCTCTCTGTTGGCCTCCTCTTACTCTTTCTGTCCTTCTGTTACATAATTAAGGGTACGTAGCTCTTGATTTTGCTCTCAAATGAGACTGTTTCTTTCTCTCACTCATCTCATCACACTCACATGTGAGACAGTGAATTAGCTAGCTTTTACCCAGTGTACGTGTTTAATTAAATCTTTTGAATTTTGGAATCTGATACTGTATTGTTTTGATGATGCAGATTCCAGTCAAGTTCAAGGTGAAGCCCCCCAGTGAAAATTGTTATCTCTCCCATTGGTGAAATGATGCGCCTGCCTGGCTCCCTGAATGCCATGTAAGAAGCCTGTCAAAGAAATTGTCAGCCTTTTTATTTGGCATGAGGGGAGTCATGCAGGCTAACTAGTCAATCATATATGAGGAGAGTTGTACAAGTTTTGAAGATAGAATTGCCATTTATTATGATTGGTAAAATGGTGAGTTTGCTTGACTCCCTGTATTCTATGTAAGAAGCTTGTCAAAATGAACTCACAGCATTTTCATTTGACATAAGGGGAGTCATACATGCAGGCTGACAAGTCACTCAATCATATATGAAGAAAGCTATGTAAGTTTTGAGGATGTTGATTGTTATTTACTCTGGTTGATGAAATGATGGACTTGTCTGGCCCCCTGTATGCCACGTAAGAAGTAAAAAAGGATTTAACAACCTTATTTATTCGGCCTATTGGGGGTCATGCAGGCTAATTAGATTTTTAACCAATCGTCATCAACATTTGTTAAGAATACAAAATCCAACAGAAAAAAGTTATCCATCAACTTAAAAAGAACAGAAGAAAAACAAAAGTAATTGACTAGGCAATTAAAAACAAATCAATGGCTTTCAAATTCCAATAGTTAATAGTATGCATAGAGCTTAGCCTTCCATAAAAGGTTAGCATTCTTGGTCTTTCCATCTTTGAGAAGGTAACCAAACCAACTAATAAGACCAACCACAAACACTCTTTATAAGCATCACATATGAGCATTAAAGTATGTTATATGATAGAAGTGGCAGAACTTTTCATTTCAATGCCGAAGGTTGTTCGTAGCAGGGCTGCCAGTATATAAGGTAACAATCTTTTCATTTCCCATTTATTCCTCATGCAAACAACCATTAGTGTCCATTTGCTGCACAGAATTGGAAATGGAAATGGTGCTTGGACTTGGAATTATGACATTTGGAAGTCCATGGAATTCTAATATAAGTAAAGCGAACATTTGTCAGTTCCAAACCTCTATCCTCTAAAGTACAATTCCTAAGTTCATCCTCACTATTTTGTTGTTCTCTCCGTCTTTGTTGCTCCTGCTACCACACACAATGTCATCACCCCTACCATCACAATCCTACCACCAATCACTGCCACCTGACTCCCACTGATTGCCGTCATGGTGCCACCCCTTGCCCAACTACCACCCCTCCAATCATCATTGTTGTCCTTGTTATTACCACTGCCAACAATGATTGCTACCGTGTCACTCTTATAATTTTGGTTGTTACCAACATCACCATACCCATTCCCCCCACCCCCAATAGCCACTGTCACTCCTACCATCACCAATCACCATTCTTACCACATCAATGGCCATTACCACTCTTCCACTCCTTCACAACTACCTCCACCACCGCTCCTGTCGCTACCTACCATCTCCACCACCTATCCACCCCTACCTAAATAGAAATGTAAACGAAATTGAAATTAAACTTAGAAATGTAACTGTAACCTCTAATTGGTTACGCAACATAAGCATATGAGTTATAATTCCAAACCAATTAGAATTGGAATAACAATTTTGAACGACAATTCCAATTCTATGCACCAAACGAATCCATAAATGTTTTATAATCGATCCATTACTTAGAAAATTTCTGAAACCATGCATCACTGAAATTTTTGTGAAAAGAAAAATAGGATAAATAATTCTCCTCAGAAATCATAAAGTTCCTATTCATAAGTAGAAAGGTCTGGGTACAAGCACAACAGATTTAAAGACACATCCATCCTAGCCTAAAGTGAACATTGGGTGAAATATTTTAGTCAAAAACAGGACTTGAGGAGGCTGTAGAGGATACTGGTACAGAACAGAGAAAGTAAGCTGGAACAGGCACCCCTGGTAAGTCAGAGGGACCCCAATTGTAAGCAAATGTCAGAATCATCACAAAAGGGTCGTAATTAACAATAGTCAGCGTACCTTGATAAGACCCATCAATTTGAAAATGATAGAATCATCAAAGACTAAGTCTGATATTAGGATCAACAATCTTTTTCTCGCTGCACCTCATTGTACTCCTTGTACAGCCAGCCTTGCCCACCATGCCTGCACTTAAAACACAACCCAAAAGGTCAAACATCTTATTATTGCAGAATCAACTTTAAGACAAATGCAAGAGATGGCATCAAAAATAGGAACAAACAAAACTAACCACCGCCTTGCAAAGTTAATCCAAAATATAACCTACACACCATAACAATTACATCTATTCAGATTCTCTACCCATAAACAAGTGAAATTCACACCAATTACTCCCAACAATTGCATCCATCACGAGTTCTAATCAGAAAACAAAACAAAAACAAAAATAGGAAAATAGTGAGAGGCAACGAACCTGCATGCTGGATTGGGCAACATGGAGAACAACTGAATTGCAATGTTAAGAGATTGATATATTTGATTATGCCTGAGTGTGAACAAACTTGAGGAAGCTTATGAAGTATGAAGAATTTAGATTGGAAATGAATGAAAAATAGAAATATGCAAAGTGAAAACACTAAAATAATGGACCCACTATGAATGGGCTCAGTTGATACCAATGCCTCAAATAAAAAAAAATCCCAATAGTTTTAGCTAAGAACATTGAATAATAAGAAAAAAAACTAAAATTAAGATTAAAATCAATTTATATATAAGCTGATTTGAATATTTTTTATGTACTTTTTTATTTTTAATGCCCATTTAAGTTCACTTTTACTGGATAGAAACTTAATTAATCTTTTCTTGTTTTAATTTTTTAGATTTTTTTTATTTGAAAACTCGTTTAAATATATATTTATTCTACAATAAAAATTGTAACTTGTCTAAACACATTATTTTAATTAAATTTCTTTGCAAATAACTGAATAGCCGACAAAGTTAAATATATGAGAGAATTATACCACCACAGGTTATACTTTTTTTTTTAACCTTTCTCATATTGAAAGAGGTTCATATAGTATATAACAGATGTTAAAATAATATTTTTTTAAAAATTAAAAAGTTTAGTGTAAGATAAAAAAATAGAATTCGTTATTCAATCTAAGTAAGCATAAGCAGATGTTAGTATAATTTAATACAAAATTTGTGATATTAATATATATATATATATATATATATATATATATAATCTAATTTTCAATATTTAAACATATATATATAATACATCTATAATTAAAAGAAAACTTTTTAAAATATATAATTAAATAAATTCACACATCTTCTATAATATTTATATATATAGTATTATCTATTTTCATGTCAAAGTAAGATAATAATCCATCAAACTTATTTCATACTATTTTACACAATTCATATAATACAGAATTCATATAAATAATTATATGGTTTTCAAAAGGACTACACTGAACACTGAAATCTTATTTTACACATTTATTGAAGACTAATATCTATAAGATATGCATGTCTGACACTAGATCTTAAATCAACAATTTGGTCAAATTTGAACTACTTATAATCTTCTTCGTGATTTCTGAAAACTACTTATAAACCCTAACTAGATTAGCAAGAAATTTTATTGATTTCTCATTATTTAATACTTTCATTTTCTTTCTTAAGATTACTAATAGAAGCCTGAAATCTCATAATACTATTTGAATTTGTATTACATAAATAAACAAAGTTTTGCCTAAATGGTCATTTCACATCAATAATCTACTTATAATTATCACGCATCACTCTAAATTGATATGCATAACATCGATGACAAATGATACATTTATATCTACAATATAATCTCATTACATATAATCATATTGCATTCTTAAATATCATAAATTAACATATTTCATTTTTCTAATATTTCATCCTCATTTTTTTCTCATGAATACCACATTTCTGAATACATCGATCATATATAAATTGTAATTTATAATAACATTTCCTTATTTAATCTCAAGTTAAATAAAATAAAATAAAAGTGAGAGTTTTGTCAACAAAAATAATTTGAGTGAGTGTTTTTACTTTAGTATCAATCTTTTTATTTTCGAAAGAATTTGTTTAAGCTTTTTTTTATACAAATTTCAGATCATGACTTGAGTAATGTAATTCATCGCTTAAATTTTCAATCTAACTTTAAATTATTAAAGATTAGTAAGACTTTGCTTTCATTTAAATAGACATTTGTTGTTTGAGCAATCTAAACTTATAAAGAAAAAGAATTGATATAATTTTTGTTTTATTTCAACTATCATCTATAATTTAAACATTTAAGATTTTGATTGGTTAGAGGAGTGCATTTAAAAGAATTTGAGTGGATTGTGTATTGAATGATAAGGTTGTTTAGATTAATGGATAAATGGTAATATATTGAAGAGAATGTTTGTGAAAGTTTGAGAATGATTTGATAGATGTTATAAAAAAAATTTTTTTTTATTGATGTATTTGTGAAATTATTAATTTATCCTTGTAGAATAATTGACCCAACCGTTCATTGTAATGAGTGTTTCGTAATTTCCAATTACATCCTTACAAATATCTACATATGATCAAAGATCTCATCCCCTAAATCTTTGCCAATCCATCATTCTAAATTAATTTAATAAAAAATATTTAATCCACAAACATTCATCCTCGTATATAGTAAAATCACTCAAATTAGTTCAACCAAACATACATTAAGATCTTTTATTTTAGTAACATATGATCATTTCAGCAAAATAACAAACATCATAGATTAAATATTTGATTTCAACTAAATCAAGCAAGTACTTTTCAATATAAAACAATATCTATTTAGATACTACTCAAACTATACTTTTTTTTTTTTTCATTCAACATAGATTAAAAAAAATTAACCTACCAAATATCAAAACATTCAAATATCTCACAAATCAAAACACCATCAATATTAATTCAAATTAATAGATATGACAAAGGATTTACACCAACAAAATATACTCATGAATTACTTACATAATATCACTTTGATTCCAAATAATTCCTATTAAAATAAATATAATTTCCTTCTGAGAATCAATACTCAATTTCAAGTTCATACCAGATTTGCACTTAATACTTAATTACTGGGATATATATTAGAATTGTATCCAACTAAATATGTATTATTCAATAATAAGATTTTTTTTAAGTTGAATAAACTAGCTTACTTTCTCATACCTTTTTTTTTTCACCAAAAAAAAAAAAATATCCAATACCAAACAAGTTAGAGAAATTCTAGACTGTCAGAAGTGAAATTTATAAAAATAAAGATATTAAATGTTTTAGAGAATAAAAGATAAGTTTATTTTATAATATATATATATATATATACAAAAATCTTTATAAATTTTAAATTATAAAATATGCATTATTTTTTAACTTAAACTTATGAAAGAAGTGTATACAAAATATTTATTAATAAAAAGTAATTATTAAATAACAAGCATTATTTAATATATTAAAAATAAGAGTGAATGTAATAACAATATAGAATTTTGCACTATCATTCAGTTTAACTTTCATTAATTGAAAACATAAAACTTTTTATGATGACAATGTATAAAAAGTAGAAGTTGTCAAAAAAACTAAGATTTTGTTTACAGTTTAATATTTTTATTCGTATTCATATTGTGATAGGTTGATAGTGTGTGCATTCCAGGGGGAGTAAATGTACTCTCGTCCCAGCAAAACATCATTTTACTAGAAGTAATAGAGGTATATAGCTTTATAGCAAATGTTACATTTTATAAGTTTATATATATATATATATATATATATATATATATATATATATATATATATATATATATATATATATATATATATATAAAAGTTACTTAAAAAATGTTATTTTAATATATAACATGTAAGTTATTTAAAATTAAATAAAATTGTTTATAAATAAAAGATAATTGCTTATATAAATTAAATTTCTTAAAAATTAAGCAATTCATATATATATATATAATTCATAAAATAATATTTTTATTTGTAAAGAATCTAGTGAGAAATTTTTGTCGTAGACGTTTTTAGAGCATATCCAACTTTCAGTGAAGTTACTTAAAAATAAAAATATTACTTTGACATAAATTTCTTACAGTTAAAGAGTGATATTTATAAACGAAGAGATATATAATAAAAGAAAACTTATTCAAATAATTTTTTCCAATTTATAAACACGACTTTATTTAAACTTAAAAGGCTAAATTACACACTTTCCTAAAAAATATATATATTCCCTCTGTCATGTCTTATCTTGCTTTCTATGTCCATAAAATAAATCATCCGATAAATTTATTAAGTCAGGTAATAAAAAGTTACAAATATTATAACATGAAAGTTCATTCCAACTAAAAAAAAGTGTTGCTTCCATGTTGATATCCGTGTGGTATGTTTTATATATCTCTTTTATTTAATATATTGACATATACATATCAACTTACAAAAAAAGAAATTAAACTGGTAAAAAATAATGAATGATTTATTTGAGTTAGAAAATATGGAAAATAAATAAATAACTAATTTGAATAACTTAGTACTTTTAAAATATAACTAATATGATACAGTTATATAATATTACATAAGGCAAAATAACTAAAGCAAAAAGTGTTGACAAAATTGAGGGACTTCTTTAACATGATGAAGAGAAGAATGAACTGTGCATGACATGAAGTGTGTGTATGTAAACTATGTTACGGCATCTTACACAAGAATTTCCTAAACAAAAATGACTAAACAAGGTATCCATAACCGATGTGGTCCTTGGAGTTAGATATCTTAATCAGCATAGCAAGAACCTCTTTCATGTTAGGCCTAGCCTGTGGTGCATCTGCTGTGCACATCACCCCAATCCTCAGCAACTCACTCATCTCCTCAGCTCCACCAACAAGCCCAGAACCCATCAGCAAAACTGGCACAGAACGATGATGACGGTGTCGTCCATAACCCATCACACGCCTAGCCCATTCCACCAAGCACTCTTCCCCTCCATCCACTGCTCTTCTTGCTGCTGCCAGCTCCATGATCAACACCCCATAACTGTACACATCCCCTTTTGTAGTAGCCTGCCATGTGTGTCCATATTCAGGTGCAACATACCCTACTGTCCCAGCCACCATAGTGCTCACATGGCTATCCCCAACATCCACCACTCTTGCAAGCCCAAAATCAGTTACCTTCGCCTTCCCATCTTTATCTAGTAACACATTGCTAGCCTTCACATCTCTATGCACAACAGAAGGGTAACACTCATGGTGTAGATACACTAGTGCACGTGCCACATCGATTGCCACTTCTAGCCTCCTCCTCCATGTCAAACGTGTTCTGTCAGTCACTACATCCTCCAAGCTTCCACCTTCAATGTACTCATAAATTAGTATCCTTTCTGAGTCGTTTAGGCACCATCCGTAGAGTGTGACCAGGTTTGGATGAGGCCAACCGAAGCCACGGCCACTCAGAACCTCCATTTCAGCCTTGAATTCCTTCTCACCCTCCAGCCCTTCCCTCTGGAGCTTCTTCACTGCCACTTGTCTGCCATCTGAAAACACTCCCTTGTACACTGTTCCAAACCCTCCTTTTCCTATGATTCTGTCCTCCGAGAAGCTGCCGGTTGCTTTCAGAATGTCGGCGTGTGTGAAAGCTGTCTTGTTCAAACGGATGACCTTCACTGTGTCGGACATCCATGGTGAGGATCCCGAGCTGCTTGAATCATGCCACTGTTTTGTGTCCCTCAGGAGGTATCTTGGTTCATCTGAAGGGCTTTTCACCGATGCGCAGACTAAGATAGTGAGAAGTCCACATACTATGAAAACCAGTGTTATAACCGCAAACACCAAAACCACAGACCATCTCGAGGACTTTTTATGGTCTTTCTGAGAGGTGGTGTTTCTATGATTGGTAGTGTTCTGAAGAAACTTGGGTAGGGTCAAAAGGGGGTTGCCTAAATATGAATTTTCTTCAAAGGTAGCGAACTGTCCGGTTGATGGGACCTCACCTGATATGAAGGGATTGTATGAGATGTTGAACTTGCTAAGCTCTGTCAATTTGTTCAAATTTGTTGGAAACAATCCCGAGAAATTGTTGTATGACAGATCCAGATTCATCAGACATTTCATGTTGCCAAGTTCTTGGGGAATTTCGCCTGAAAACTCGTTTCTTGTGATGTTTAATACCACCATGGAAATACTTCCTATCTCTGGAGGTAACTTCCCAGAGAGATTGTTGAACCCCAAGTGCATCATGCTGAAGTTGACCATTGACCCGATCTCTGGAGGAATTTCACCACTGAGCTGGTTCGAACTTAGCTGAATATACCCGGATATCTGTGTTACGCGAAAGGAAGAACCAGGTGCGCAAAACGGGAAAACACCATACCCTTTGATCAGTTTGTCCCAAAGTTCTCTACATTTTTTCCTTGTTAAAAGGCTATAAACAAAGCTGAATGGAGGGTAATCTGCAGGGATCCATCTCCTCATTGCCAAACATTCACCAGATCCAGCAACCATTCTATAGTTTCGCCTATTATATTCAAATGTGGTCATGGCATTCCTTCCAATTTTGGACAGTTCAGAAGGCAATTTTCCAGTGAGCTTATTGTTGGCGAGGTTTAGCCATAGCAAGCTTGAACAGTTTCCCAACTCTGGAGGGATTTCTCCAGTTAAAGAATTGTTTGCGAGCATCAACCATAACAAGGAGTTCAAGTTTCCAAGGGTTGGTGGTATAGACCCACTCAAATTGTTGAAGGCAAGGTCAAGCGCTTGCAGTTGAGTCATTTTTCCAAATTCCGGTGGAATGGATCCATTGAACTGGTTGTAGCATAACATTAGAAACTTCAGACTTGACATTTGAGAGATCTCAACTGGTAACGGACCTGTAAAGTTGTTGTAGCTTAAGTCTAACCGCCAAATGTTTGGCAATGTGAGAATTCCTGAGGATATCAATCCTCCAGTGTAATTATTTGAGTGCAACAGAAGAAAACTCACTTGCTTAAATTTTCCGAATATCTCTTGTATTTCCCCACCAAATCGGTTTCTGCTCAAATCCAAGAAGGTTAAATTGGTCAAGTTCAGAAGGGACTCAGGAATCTCTCTTGAAAAGCTGTTGTTCCCCAAGTACAATCCTTTGAGCCGCGAAATGGATCCTATTTCGACAGGAATAGCCCCAGTAAATTTGTTACTAGAAAGATTCAGACTGCTTAAATTCTTGCAGTTAGCAACCCCCTTAGGTGCCTCACCAGCAAATCCATTTTGTGAAAGGTCTAGTTCTTCAAGGCTACAATTCAAAGGCAAAGCTTCCAAAGGAATAGTCCCATTTAGATGGTTCTCCGCGACAGAAAACATTTTGAGCCTCGCAAACTTCATCCACAAGCTTCCACTCAGATTGTTGGTGCTCAAATCCAAGTACTGCAACTTGAGACATTGATCAAAGCAGTTTTCAATCCTGCCAGTCAAGTTATTATTACCTGAGACGTTCAGAGTGACCAAATTGTCACAAATGGCAGGGAAATTCAATCCAATATCCCCAAAAAATCTGTTATTTGACAAGTCCAGCGTATGCAAGTTTGTCAATCCAGTCAAGTTCAGCGCCCCTTCAAGAATATTATGTGACAGGTTGAGATGCACAAGCTTGTGGCAGCGCCTCAAGTCCTCAGGAATCTCACCAGAGAGCGTGTTCTGAGAGAGATCAAGGTGCACGAGTTCAGTGAGCTGCGAGAAATTCTTGAATATCTCACCAGTGATGTCACTCCCAGAAAGGCCTATGCGAACCACCCTCCCCGCAGCACTGCATGAAATTCCACTCCATTCACAAGGATTGGAGCTACTGGTGTTCCAGTTTATGTAGGCTCCTTTGTCTGCAAGAGTTTTGCTGTCCAGGTACGATTTCAGCCTCAGCAGAACCTCTTTATCTGTTTCCAAAGATTCCCCTACAACAACTTTACCTACCAAAACCAAACCCAAACAAGAAATGCATCGGTTAACTCAAAAACACAACCTTTGCAACACAATAAAATAATACTAATCCTCAGTTTCACTTAGAAAAAAAGGGGTACCTGAAAGAAGGATGAAGAGAAAGAACAAGAGGAAGGCACAAGAATGAGTTTCCAGCTCTGACATTAATGTTGGTACGAGGAGTTTTCCTTTCCTTTTCTTTTTCCTCTGTTGCTTCTCCTCTTGTTTTTGTTTATTGAGCAAACCTGATCATGTGCTGATGATTGGTAGAATAAAATAAGAGGGACTCAAGAACGTGAGGAATTGGAAGCCATTGGGAAGCGTGTGGGACTGGGAGGTGCAGCAGCAGGGGGACAAAAAGGAAATGGCAGCAGGAATTTTCCTTTGCATTATACGTTTACTCGTTGAAGATACGTGTGTTGAGGTCTCAGGAATTATTGTAATTTAATGAACGGTTGCTTTGCTATGATTGTGTAATAACAAAAGCAGGGTATGCTCTGCGTGATGTTGTTTGTTAATGAATGTGAAGTGGGTTGCGTGTTTCTACTTTGGGGGCATTAATTTATTCAACTATTCATATTTATGAACAGTCGCATAAGGAAAAGATAAAGAAGCTCACGTTTTGGAGCCAGAGACCGGTCGAGCCGCCGTTGCTGACCGGTTCGAAGATTTCCCCGCATGGGTTTGAGTTTGACCTAAGACTCAACAAAACAACACAACAAGGACACGGTTTACGCCATTCTTCTTCGTAAATATAAGGTTTTTACATAATGCTTCTACGTTTTTTTTTATATAAAAAAGAAAAGTACGTAATAACATTATTGATGTAGTAAAAAGTATTGTAAACAATGTTTATGTCACGTCATAAATATAATGTTTAAACAGTGTTAGAATATGAGAACACGGTTTTCTAGGTTGAACGCACACTACTACCTTTTGTGAATTTCGTGGAAAATTTGGCAACTATTAGGGGACAGAATATGTTAATAAGGTAACACGCAGTTAGATTTAGACGAGGTTTGAATGAAATCGAAAGTAGTTAAGAATGGTCATGTTGGTGAAGGCAAGTAAAGCCAAAGAACCTCATACCATACCACAACAATTTTGGTAATGCAATCCATATCAGCTTCGTCTACCATCACACTGCAATCACCTTTTTTATTTCAACATTTTTATTGCTTTTTGACTTTTTCTTCCATCATTTTTCCCATATAACAAAAAAGTAATACATCAGCAAATCAAAAATAAACATTTCATTGAAGAGTCTTATAAATGTAACTAACATTATTTCATGATAATTTTTCATTATGTCATTGATTAATTTTTATAGTATATGTATAAGTAGTGTGTAATGTTATATTTTAACTTATCTTTAACTAAATATGATGGGAAAAGTTGAATATTATTTAACTATGGCTTCCGTTTGGTAATGGGTCACGGTTCATATCTCGACCCAATTTTGGATTGGCCTGCAAGTTGGGTCTAGTTTTATATACTTTCTCAACTTTATACAAATTAAAAATAAACCAAGTATGGTTTGATACATTTAAAAAAATTATTTTTATTTCATATATATTTGGTGATGACATGATCAAAATATAATGTATTTTCATTTTATTCTTTATAGTTTTTTTATTATTAATTTCAGTTCGTCGCTTGTAAAAGTCTATGAAAACGATTATTTTGACTTGAAAACCGTAGATAGAGATATGTTGCATCACATCCTATCTCATAATGGTTATATATGTATATAAACATTTTGCTCTGGAACAAGAAATACACATTACGCTGGAAGGAGAAACCACTTTAAAATAATGATGATCACATAAAATGATTAGAGTTAAATAAAAATTACACTCTTACATAAACTGAAAATATTTTTTTAAAATTTTTTTAAAATAGGAATGTAAATAAGAATAGTAACGATAAAAGGGTTATTTAAAAAGAATAAAAAAAAAAAAGTGAGGAAGGACAAATATTGAATGCGCTCGTGCGTCCAGCCAAAGAGATTAAGACATGTCAGTATTTCGGAAACGTTTTCTAAATTCATGGTTTGACATTTGTCAGACACGAGGCATTTTTAAAAATATGGTTCAACTTGGTTAATTAGACTTTTAATCAGTAGTTTGCGTTAATCACTAACCAAATAAATAGTATTAATCAAATAATAGTTTTTTAAATTATATAATGTCTGAAATAGTATTTAAAAAAATAAAGGCTAACTAACATGGTTCTTTAAAAAAGTAATATGATGTGGATTATTTTTTTAATCTAAATATTGTTTTGAATTATTTACCATTGTATTCTTGGAATCTTTATCGCACCCTACCTCAAAAGTTTTTTACTTTATCCATGATTAGAAGTTACTACTATTTTTTGTTAAATATACAATATTTTCTTAAAAGGTTTAAATTACAAATAATAAGGAGGGTGATTATTTCTAAAAGTTAACAAAGAAGAAAGAAATGATAGATCGCCAATATCGATTATACTATCATAGAAGAGAAGAAGTATTTGGCCTCACAAATTTTAGACTTCTTAATTTGCGACATCGAATGTGTTTAAATTAAGTTGAACATTTAAATTATTTTTTAAATTTTATTAAATAATATGTTAGTCTGAATTTTTTATTATATCTAATTAAAAACAAACATTATGTTAAATTTGAATATATTTAAAAATTATAGTATTTTTTTTAACTCAACTTAATTTTCAAACCGAAATCCAACCAGAATGAAATGAAGCAAACTTATAACAATGCAACTTACAAATGTGGAGGAAATAAACAAAACGATTTGGACAACATTATTTTAATAGTATAATGCAGAATATAACCTAATCACATATTAGTATCGGTATAGTTTTAATGTAATTAATATAAAAATAATAATTTTATTATACATAATAGTTTGCGATTAAATAAAAAAACATTAAACCATTAATGCATACTATTTTTTGTCTTTTTATTTCATAAGTTGCAAACTATAAATAATTGAAAATTTCTGTTTATCCGATATTATGTTTTGGTCCATCAGTTCTTTGAATTCAGATCGAATAAGGCTACTTAGCCCTTATTTAGTTGAATCAACTGTACAATTCAAGTTCCAAAACATAATTTTTTTTTAAAATATTTTGTTGGTGAGTATAAATATGATAATTTTTGTTATTATTTTGAAAAAAAAAATACTGATTTTAGTTCTCATATTTTTCCTTTTTTAAACTATGCATATCATCACTTAAGAATTACTAGTTTTGATGAGTATTTGTGGTTTTATATATGCACAATAATCTTAATGTCACACTATAAATAATAATAATATATTATCCATTTAGATATACTAAAGAAATAACAAAAAATAATATCAATATCACACTATAAGATTAATACCCATTAGTAGTTACAGACATGAATGTCTTTTTCTTAAATATTAAATAAGTTTCATTTTTTAATAACAGTGTTTTAAGAAGAAGAGTATAGAAACATAAATAAGCTAAACTTATTTTAAACTAAACTTAAGTTTATTCATACTTAATGTCTTAAGCTTTAACTTAAACATGTATTTAGAATTACTTCAGAACACCCTTAAGCTGCGTGAACAAGAACAATCCTTAGATAAGATATTACTTTACTTTAGAAATATTAGTCTTACTTCTTGATTATGGTAATTTTAAACTTACTGTTCAAATTAAAAAAAAAACACTATATATATATATATATATATATATATATATATATATAAATTATTTAAGTGCAGTGTGGTCAATGGTTGTAGTAAGTCAATAATTATTGTAAATGTTCTTGGTATTATAAAAAAGTTTTTCTCGAAGCTCTGTATCTTAGTGTAAAAATTCTCCACGCAGAGCCTTATCCAAGTACTTCTAATGTTTTTTTTTTTTTTTTTTTTTTT
>Ga0209700_105709_pt1 | contig 20527 bp, 10 predicted proteins | sample SiratroredBW_FD_187528 | JGI IMG/M metagenome (GOLD analysis project Ga0209700, IMG submission 187528) | Root nodule microbial communities of legume samples collected from California, USA - Siratro red BW (SPAdes) (version 2) | ecosystem: Host-associated > Plants > Roots > Nodule | place: USA...
TTTAGTACAACCAAATTCATTTACCTCATTTGTTGAAAAATGAAAACCACACTCATGTTCCTTGACCATGACAATACTTTCATGTGATTGTTCCATTTCTGATACTTTATCTACTTCTTCAGAAAATTTAGTGTAGAAGTCTCCTTCCATGGTACACTACATAATTCATTCAAAACAATTACACAATCAATTATTAACCAAATTTAAAAATATTTAAAAAAATTTCAAAAACACCTTGCGGGTTGTACAACCCGCAACATAAATTTTTTTTCAAAAACATTGCGGGTTGTACAACCCGCAAGCTAAATTTTTTTCCAAAAACATTGCGGGTTGTACAACCCGCAAGCTAAAATTTTTTCCAAAAGCATTGCGGGTTGTACAACCCGCAATTGAAATATTTTTAAAAAAAGCTTGCGGGTTGTACAACCCGCAATTTAAAATTTTTTTAAAAAAGCTTGCAGGTTGTACAACCCGCAATGGGATTTGCAAATTTTTTTAAATTGCGGGTTGTACAACCCGCAATGTGTATGATAAAGCTTTAGCTTGCGGGTTGTACAACCCGCAATAGTGAAGGTACAACAAAAAAAAGTTACGGGTTCTACGCCCCGCAACGTGTATAAAAAATCAGAAAAAATTAAAACTTACGGTCGATGGACAAACGCACAACCTGCTTCTTCTCCTCCCACCCTTCTTCTTCTTCCCAGCAATCCCAACCTTCTTCTTCCTTCCAGCAATAACCTCATTTTTTAGCAACTCTAACAACAATCTTTTTCCTCTTCTCTAATCTCTCTATATTACTCTCCCAACCCTAAAAATTTATCAATAGCTCAGGTATCACAAATGCAGCACCTCCTCTTGTCCGATCAGTGCCTTAATTTTTCTGTTTTAAGATGAAGGGCCTTTTCATCTTTTCAGTATATCTAAAATGGGAATTTTTGAAAAATATGGAGGTACAGGAAGTCGTCATGGAGGTGCAGGAAGAATCACAGCTTGAGGAGGCCCAATTTTAATGTCTACGTCACTACATTGTTCTTTCATTTATTGGAAACATTTTTGAAAACATTGCCAGAAAATTTTATTTGTACCATTTGAAAAAAAAAAAACAAATGTATATGTTATGAAAGTTTAATAAGACTAAACTGATAATCATAATTTATTTGTACAGCAAGATTGTTTTTAGAAGGTCATATTGATATAATAATGTTTAGTTAGTTGGGAATAAAATTATTGATATAATAATGTTTAGTTAGTTGATAATATAATTAAAAACCTTTTTCACTGATAATGTATCAAAATAATTTGAACTATGTAGTTACAATAACAAGTATGGTTTGTGTCTTCACCAACTTATACAAATTTTTCAGTAGAAGCTTGTTAATCTGTGTTTTCTTCCCCCTCTTCTATTTCTTCCCATTTTTAAAAATTTTGGTTATTGGAGAAAGCCAAGGGAAGACAATACTCCATACTGCAGAAGCTTTTGACAATAGAACCTCATTTTCAAGTCTTCCTTTTACTGCTACTAATTGTATTAGGTGTAGGGGTACGGTTGGTTTAGTTGTGATTTGGGACTTAGTTTTGTCCTCTAGAGAGATAATGGGACAACAAGTGATTATCAAAAATTTAGTCAAAGGAGTACTCAACTTCTTTCATATAATGTTTGTGTTTAAACTTGGTATTTGTAACATATCATAATGTTGTTTCTTTTACAGTCCCAAACCATTAAAAAATTGATGGCTTGGAATTATTGCTAGCTTGAATCTAGTCACCCATGTTTCATTTTCCTGAAATGATATTTAGTTTATGCACCTTTGAGAATTGTTATTTCTTGTATATAGTAATGGCTAAGTTTGAGGGGGGAAATAGATGTGTCATGTCGTGTTGTTCTTTCTTATAAGAACAACTTCCATCCCTTGTCATTAACGTTTGTTTGGATTTATGAGGTGAATATTGAGATTTTGACCATTTGAATTTATTATATATTATGAATCCCAATTGTTTGACAAGTTGGACTCTAGTATTGTCATATTTGATTTGCATCCAAAAATAAAGGAGATTAAGTCGAATTTTGTATCCTTTAATTGGTTTTTTAACTAATTCATTATGTTTTACTTAGGTGTTGTTTCTATTTAATTTATGAATGAATCTTGGTTTCTTGACATTTAAAAAAACAATTAATATAGTGTTAATTATTTTACTAAATCTTAAATTTAAGAGTTTAAAAGTATTTATTTATTTTTTATTTAATTAATATGTATATATTAAGTCTCATATTCCATTTCATAAAATTTTCATATGTGTATTGTTCTCTAGGTGTATATTTGGTGCATATGTGACTGTGATTGATTTATTATCATGACTTTCATAACAAGTACTTGGAGATTAATATAAAATATTGTTGCATTTTTGTGAAAACAATGAAGGTTCTTTTTGAATGTGTATTAACCGAATATAAAAGAATGTCTTTCAAAATGGGTAATATGACATCTTTCAAACAAAAGTGTGATATGCATTCATGATCTAATTTTTTTTTATCATAGTATTTGAAAATTAAAATAAAGTTGGATAAATTAAAGTTACATATATGAAAAGTATATGAACAAAGTTGAATATTTGTTTTAAAAAAAATTGAACAAAATTCATCAAATAAAAATATAAGATTTTAATGCCCTTGGTGTAAATGGATGAGTACAAATAGTAGGCATAATACAAAAGCGTATGTGTTTGATAAGTTCATGAAAAATCATACCAATGGACATGATACCCTAAAGTGGTTAATATTCCTTAAGTATTTTACACTAAGCAAATGTCAATATTTAAGATTGAATAAAGGATATGCTTCGTGATGTGGATCAAAAGAATTCTAATGAAACACTTGCTCCTTTGTATGATAGATTGAAGAGTGATTCACAGACACATTTATATTCAAGTGCACAAGTTTCACATGATTATCATATGCTTTAAGAGTCATAAATTTGAAGGAAAAATATGGGTGGAGTAATAGAAGTTTCACTAAATTACTGAAACTTTTGAAGGAGTACCAAATGACAATACCTTGTTAGACGGTATGTATTGAAAAAAGTATCTTTTTGGTTTGATGGAAGTGAAATACAAAAAAAATAAATTTTTGTTTGTAATGATTGCATATTATAAAAAAAATAGCTTCAATCTTTGCACAAGTGCCCATAGTATAAGGTATCATGCTACAAAGTGAAAGATTAGGATGATAGTAAAAAAATGAAACAAAAGGTTTTTATGCTATTTTCCAATAATTCCAAGGCTCAAGAGATTATTTGCTAGTGAATACAATGAAAAAATCTTATATGACATGCAAATTGAAGAAAAAATAATCGACAATTTCAAAATTCGATTATATTTTCTAAATGGAAGAAGATAAACCATTTTTTTGAAATTTCAAGAGTGGGATAAGAAACCTTATATTGGGACTAGCAACAAATGGAATAAGTCATTTTGGTAACTAAAGTACTAACCAAAGTTCATGGCCAATTTTTGTTTCTTATTTATAATCTTCCACCTTCGTTGTGCATGAAACATAATATATGAGGTATTATATATAGCGATGTGAAGTCTTAGACAATTCATAAATGACATAAATATTTATTTAAGTATGTTGATAGATGACTTCAGACTTTTATGAGAGGGAATGAGTCAAAGTATTTGATGGAATAATAGAACACTTTCAAGTTACATGTGTTTTAACAAAAACTTTCTATACATGGAAACTTGGTTCATACAATTTTAAAGATCATAATGATTGTCTAATTTGCAGAGAAGATACAAGTTAAGTGTAGTTGAAACATGAAAAGAAAACAATTTACAATAGGCATCGAAAATTTACACCCTTACTGAATATATATTGAAAAAAAAACTTTTAATGGTTTTTAGAAAGATGTCACTGCCAAAAACTTTTAATGATTCTCAAGAAGATGTCATTACTAGTAAGTAAGTTTACAAGTGAGTAAAGGACATCAACACTGTCTTTGGAATGTCAAAAAAAGTCATGATAAAAAAATAAGGAATAGAAAGTGCATATTCTTCTACCTTATATATTAGTGTCATTCTTACACTATATTTATGTTATGCAAGCAATGGGATAATCTCATTGACATGTTTCTAAATATTAAAAACAAGATAAAGGATGAAGTCAATTCTTGTCAATATCTTTGTGAAATGAGAATTTAAATGAGATCGATGAGACAAATAAATTTTTTTTTAAAATGATCATTAGACACCTTTTGTACACTTGATTTTCATATCAAATTGTCTTTATGTTGTTGTAGATTGTACATGAATGAATGGTTAAATTTTATTTCTGTTGACAGTGGAGTGGAATTTTGTTATATAGTGACCTCTTTACTAATAATATTTTCATTTTCCATATTCAATGTGAAAGACTGATCATTTATATTTTCTTATCTATATTTTTTCAAGTAGATTCACAAAATAAAGGTAAAAAAAAAAAACATATTATGTATAAATATTTTTCACGTCACAATCGATGTAGAAAAAGAATAAACACTTATATTGCTAAAAAGAGCGATGAATAAAGCTAACAAATAAAAGAATATAATTGTTAAAAATAAAGTTAATTATACAAATTAAACTTGTAATCAATAATTAAAAATATTATATAAATAATATTAATAAATTTTAAAGTGGATTATGATTAAGATGGTTTATTATAAATTAATTGTCACTTTTATTAAAAAATATATAAAAAGGGAAGATATCATGTTAGTTAATGTAATTTCTTATTCTTTATTTTGAATATTGTAAATATTTGCAGGATGACTCTAATGAAAAAGGTATATCTTTATTTCGTTTGCAATATCTAAAAAAAAAATCAGTTAAATATAATTTTAACATGCTTGACACTCTTTTAAAGTTTAATTAAAAATAAAATTTAGATTAAAGTCTAGTTAACTTGAAAGCTATATTGAATTACTTGTTTTTTAACTTTAATTATATTTAACCCAAATTTCTAACTGAAATTAAAACACACACCAAGAATATCGGTGTCCAAATTGAATTGATGTCTAATATCTATGTATTAAGAATCTCACCCTATGAATTGAATCACAATAAGAGTAAAAAGTTGAATTTAATTTTGTAATACGATACATTATAATATTTTGTAATAATTTTTACGAAAATAGACTTTTAATTATATATTACATTAATCCAGTTAAATTCATAATAAATATAAAAAATATTAATATATCTTTTAAATTCAAATAAAAAGCAAGGAATATAAAATATATCATAAATTGTGTAATTTTTAATACTGTTTTTTTTTTAATTTTTATTATACTGTAATTCGCTACTCGTAATGAATATACAATAATGTATTACTAGACCATCAAACTTAAATTCTTTTACGTTAAAGAGTTTATTAAGAAAACATTTTTTGTCAACGTATCAATAAAAGTATTTGACAATTTATATGCAAATTTAAGCAAACCATTGCATTCAATAAATATGAAGTACTCCATTTTTTTTCTCAAATTGTCTTCTGTTATAAGCCAAAAACACAATTGTCGGAGATTTTTTTTTTTTTAAATTGCAACAATTCCTTTATCGATAAAAAAAAACTGAACAACAAAGTTTGTTGAAATCACACGTTGTATTTATATGAAGTAAAATCAGTTCAAACTTTGACTAAGTTCCATAATTAAATTTATATTTTGATCAATGAATTTAGTTGTCACAACACATGAGTACCAAATTTTATGACCTAATATTTTTTAAAGCATTATCAAGCATATAACTTATAAGCACAATTTATGAGTTAAATTATTAAAGTTATCAAATTCTACTTAAGATTCTAAATTGTTAATGTCTACTTATATACTCCTTTTTATTAATTAATAATAATGAACTAGTTAAGATAATAACACATAGTCTTAATTTTTGTTCAGACTTACTCTTGAGGAAGTTTTAATTAAGTGCTAAAAATATTCAAAGTTTAATCATGATCATGGTAAAGTAATTTATGTTTAGCTAGTATTGTATCTATAAGTTGAAAAATATTGTACAATATTTTCTTACGGCTGATAAGGTGCATACAAGATAAATGAAACACACATAATTCTTGCATAAATTAAGCTAACCTCATACTTCAATAAATATCTATATGTTTATTTTATATTGCAGAGAATCTTCACTACCTTATGTTTGACCAAATAGATTTGTTTAAGAACAAAACAAATTATATGACTTTTTGGATTCAAGGTAAAGCTATTTTCTTCATCAACTTCCTGACACAAGTTATGTTCAACTTTGGTTTAGTTATTTGCCTTGTACGATGTGCACTTTTATCATTAGTGTTACCTAGAGAGACGAACATTATCAACAATCAAGAATGTTGTGTAAAGAAATATATTTAAAGTTGCATGGAGTGCATTTAATGCAATGACCATATTCAAGTTCCACACATAAAGCACATTAGAAGAACTAAAATAACTCAACGAATAGAAATGTTTTGTCAATGACTATCTTCTTCTAACACCTATATAAAACCCTGCATCAAGAAGAAGAAGACAGAGCTGAGGTTACACTCTGCAAGAATGCTACTAAAATGCAGAGAACTCCTCAAAGCTTTCAAAAATAAGAAGAAGAAGAACAACAAAGAGCATTGTGCTTAGTGCAAAGGTTGCATTATGCCAAGATGTTTAGAAGCTGATTAATCCTTAAAGCTTCAGAAAGAGATCTCAGATCTAAGAGTAGAGAATTTTCCATATCTATGGATCAAAAGAAAACATCACTAGAAACATTGAGATTGTTCACCAATTTCTTAGAAGAGTGGGCCCACACCTTGTATTCATCAAAAGATGTAATCCCTTCCTGAATGCTAGGTGATCTATACTAAGAGAGAAAACTTAAACTATTTTATTAGTTGAGAGACACAAACACTCTCTAGTAGTTAGACCCAATGATCAGATGATCATTCAAATCTTCAACCTTCTTAAATTAGCCAGGAGTCGCTAAAGGGTAGAAAATACTCAGTTAAGTAAGAAGTGGCTTGTGGAAAGAATACTCTTTGATGAGGTCATCCAGGAGTGGCTGTGATATGAAAGAATACTTCGTTAGCCAAGAGTGGCTAGATGCAAAGAATATTCAGGATCCGCCAAGAGTAACTTGTTAAGAATACTCAAAGGGTTAGCCAAGAGTAGCTACAAACCCAAAGAATACTCATTTAAGCCAGTAATGACTTGTGTTAAGAATACTCGGGGTTAGTCAGGAGTGGCTTGAGTAAAGAATACTCAAAGAGTTAGTTAAGAGTGACTACGGGCCCGAAGAATACTTAGTTAAGTCACGAGTGTCTTGTATCAAGAATACTCAAGGGGTTAGCTAGAAGCGGTTACAAACATTTGAGATAATATATCAGTTGTATTTTATCTAATTGAACTTGGCTTGTTGGTATAGTTTGTTGTTATATATGAACTAGTATAAATGATTGTGTATTTTTTTTCTTCCTTATCTCTTTTACATTATATGTTATTATTATTTGTTTTAACCCAAGAAGGAGTGTGAGTGTGAAAAATACATAATAAAAATATTTTTATCAAAGTGTTTTAGATGAAGTATTTTAAATATGAACCTATAGTGTTTGGTTAGAGGCAAGAACTATGATATGATCACTTATCAAATTAGATTAGAAAATAAATTAATCAAGTGATTCAATAGAGTTGCAAATGTTGCGCCAGACAAAATAGTTGCATTTAAATATGTTTATCTAATCAAATATGTTACGAAGTGTTGAGGTTGCATTTTTTATATTTCATCGGACATAACTTGTTGAAAAATATTTATGTAAAGACATGTTAATTTAATATATTTTGACCAAATATGTTGCGAAGTGTTGATGTTGCATCTTCTATATTTCATCAAATATAACTTGTTGAAAAATATTTATATAAACACGCATCGTTAATTTAATTTGTTTTGACAAAATTTACTCAGTTCAAACTTGTGTCTATGTAAGTTCATCAAACAAAATATTCAACATATTATGATATCTTTATTAAGAATTTCATCTGAAGACTCATAGTGAGACTATGCTTTCAAAAAATATTTTAAAAATTAGTATACCACAATTCAACCCTTTCTTCTTATAATTTTTCTATTTTTCACACTTATTATGTCACATATTTTTTTTTTACAATACTTATTAAAGCATTGTAAGATCTCATTTAATGATTTAATGATATGTAGTTTACACTTTTAACTTAAAGAATGTATTATTATTTTAAATTTATTATCATAGGTCTATTCCAATACAAAAATCTTAAAAGACATATCTTAAATTTATAACCTCTGTAATGTCTTTACAATAAATCTTTTACATTCATAATTATTTATATTATGCAATATCAAAATTAATTATTACAATATCATTATTTCTAAGGTTAACATTATGTAAAAACTTACTCATCTATAATAACTAGTTTTGCAAATAAAAAATATATTTATTTTAAAAAACTAAAATTAAAAAGAAATTTAATATGTGATTGGTTTATCATTGGCGTAAAAGGTGGATCTTAAATACAACATTAAATTTATAATATGTAAGAAATCTCCATTAAAGATGCTTTTAAGGAGTGTTTGGATAAAGAAACTACATAGGAAAATGTTCTAAATATATAATTTTTTCTGTCATATATACGTAGTTGAACAACAATTACTTTTACACATTTGCTTAAGCAATTTTGATTATACGTGTAATTATTTAAAAAAAAGGCTCATTTAGGCAATAATTGTTTTTTATGTAACAAGCTTAAAGTTTTTTTTTTATGTTTGCCAACATTTATGTAGATGCACTAGAATAATTTCAACTAAGAAGTTAAAGCTTTGTGTAAGGATACGGGAACAGTTAGTTCCACAAGAAAGAAAAGGTTAAATGAAGTTTCAACTTAATTTGCTAAAATTAAAATTACATAGTCCAACTTCAATAATAATAAATAGATAAATTAGTTTTATAATAATTCATTATAATCTTTTGAGTTACCTCTACTTCATATATAAATATAATGATTTTGCAGGCCAAAATTCTAAATACTCTTCATAACACTGGTCACTCAGATATTCAGTAAATTTTTTAGTTCTTTAATATCTTATATAATATATTTCACTTTTTTATTCCTCTGTATAATGCTCAAAAATACTTCTAAAATTAGTTTAATGTATTAGACTGAAAATTTCTGTTTTTCCTTTAATTAGTTCAGACTTGATTTTCCTACTGTTAAAAACTCTTCAAAACAATTCCAGAATATAACTTTAAAATTATTGTTATGATTAAATCATCTTCAAATATTTCTAACCCGTCTAATAATTCATTAAAAACAACTCAGAAGTATACATGTTGAACACCTAATCTGAGGCCAATTGATCCTCTGACTTGACTTTTTGTTCTATCATCCACCTTTCAAACTTACCCTTGTAGAATTCATTCATCAAGCATACTGGTAGTTAATCTCTTTCCCTATTTTTCTTTTCTTTATTTAAGCCCTTCTCACATGCCAAACATAGTTGTTTCTCAAGCTTCCTTCGGCATCACACTAACTAAGTACTTCTTAGACGTGTTGGGAAGTCACCCATATAATATATACCAAGACAATTTTCTCACACTACCAAATTTGTATTCAGAGTTGGTGAATGCAAATGTTGGACTATAATATAATACCTGCTACCCATTTTAGTTTCTTCCTTCTCATAACTACTGTTCCAAGGTCCAAACGCACAACACAGACACAGAAATTGTCAACTTAGCACAATATAATAATAACCTTTTTGCAAATTTATAAAAAAACAATAAAAGAAATATACATGCAAATATAAAATATTCACTAAATACAAATAATAGACACTTCTTTATGCTCCACACGTCTCATCTTGCCCTCCCTCTCGGCCCCTTCTGTATTCTCTCTTTGGTCCACCAAATTTTAGAGAGCCTTCTATTAAAGATGAAGTTGTCAAATTCGGCAATTTAATTTTTTTTATTAAATTAAATAAGAAAGTTGTTAACTGGGATTACTTGTTACTTAAGTATTTTTGTTTCTTTTTTTAGCTAATTATAAGTACTTTCTTTCTATTGGGTGGAAACTCTAATAGTAAAAAGTAAAAATTTAAAATGATAAAATGAAAGATTTGTTGTAGCGGGGTTAAAAGAAAAGCGTTAAGAAGGTGGTTGTCGTTGTCGGAAATGGCAAAAGCGTAAATAAAGAGAGTAGAGTGTCTTTTCTTGAAGAGCAGAGAGAGGGTTTAAAGTTTGAAACTTGCAACTAGCTGTGTGCATTTCATCGCGTGAGCTGAAAGAAGCAGCATTCTCGAATTTAGCAAGGAAAGGGAAAAAGAGAAGCTTCTGATCAATGGCAAGGTCGTGTTCCTTAGCTATGGTGGTGATCTGCGCTGCCACCGTGCTGGTGGCGATGAGTCGGTGGCCGACAGCCGCGGCCGGCGGGGACCACCACCTGGGAATGGGATGGGCTTCCACGTGCAGGGGGTCCATGGCGGAGTGCCTGGGAGGGGAGGAGTATGAGTTGGACTCGGAGATCAACCGGCGCATCTTAGCCACGAACAAGTACATCAGCTACGGTGCGCTGCAGAGGAACACTGTTCCCTGCTCTCGCCGCGGCGCCTCCTACTACAATTGCCAACCGGGGGCTCAGGCCAACCCTTACAACCGCGGCTGCAGCGCCATTACGAGGTGCAGGAGCTGAATTTTTCGTTTCTTTTTGTCCAATATGTTTTGTTGTTGTTATATAAATTTATTTGTTATTCGTCAACATTTGTGCTCATCCATTTTCGGATTGCTATTGTCAGAATACACTGCCTCTTCTTAAATCTCAATACTAGTATTGTTATTATTTGGATTTCAACGTTTGTGTAAAAAGAAAAAAAACTGTCACTGTTTTTTTTTTTTTTTTTTCTCTGTTACCCTTTTTACTTTGGTGTTGCCCACTCTGTGCTACTCAGAGTCTGAATCTGAGTGGGTGGGAAAAAGACAGAGGCTTTGTCCGTTTATTGGTGATTGTATCAGCGTTTCATTAATGCTCTCGTTTCCCATTTTTCAAATCACAATCCCTCCTATTTTGCCAGTATAAATTTTCAATCTTTTTTTGTGGGTAGCTTTATTAATCAACCAGCAGATTTTGGGTTTTCCACTTTTTCTCTGTTCAAACCAAGTGTGAAATAGGGATTGGTAAATTCCGAGATTGGTTGATTAAATTAGTTTCACCTCGCTTTTTGTTAATACTTAGCTTTTGCATGCTAAAATAAAGCGTTGAGTCTGAACTTTTGAATATTACGAGGATACGTTGAAAGTGTTACTATTCGAAAATTGAAGGAAGTAGTGAAATTCTGAAGTGGGTAAACGAACCGACACGCCAAATATGAAACAGGAACGGGTATGTGGGTGAAAAATGTACGACTGAATATTCTTTTATTTATATGTTTTAAGGGATTGTGAAGTTTTTTTAGGACTCTCTGGGTTGAAAATTCAGACAAGACTATCTTACTTGTCGGTAACTCAAGTCAATTCTTTGTATTACGAGACAAAAGCATGGTATTACGAGTTTTCTTTTCCAGGAAAGTTCTGGAGCTTGTCCCAGCTAGAATTTTGCTCCTTCGCTCCTTTCTTCTAAAGTAGAATTAGAATAATTCGGGTGTGTTTGGTTATTCAATAAAAAAACTAATCAGACACATATCACAAGAGAACGGTAAAGGAAAAAGTAGCTACCGATCAAACTCCTTGTGCACCCAAAGCAAGAGAATTAGAGAGCTAGTGAAGCATAAATGGAGAAGATATGCAGAATAATATATAGATTCAAATATTGTGTGGTGATAAAAGGGCATGTAGGTGGATTAATAATGAAAAAGGTATAAGTTTTCGGTGAGGAAGAGTTTTTTCTGTTTTTTGATATGGTAATTAAAGTCGTTAAATCCCCGCCTTTTCTATACTTAGGTGTTGGTTAAGGGTTCCATCACATTCCGAATTCTAAACGTAGACCAAATTTGAAAGGTGAAAAAGTGGGGCACCTTGGCGAACCATAGGTTTATATGGGCATTAAGGCCCCCACAAATTATTAAGGTATCTTTTTCAAAAATGGCTATCAGGTTCTAAGGCTTCGATTGGCTTTCTGTTTTGTTGCTTTTGGAAAATTATTCAAGAGCTGAGATTCCATCGGTCATGGAAATGGGGGACCAGACTAAAGCTCTGAAATTGTTAATGAGGCAGCGTAATAATTCATAATTTTTATTACTTGCCTCACCAAATCATTGGCCTTGGGTCATCATCGTTTCATATAATATTGACGCATTTTGGAATTAGCTGTGTAACTCGCTTTCTGGGATTCGTGTGTTTGATATGGTAGGTAGAGGCTTAGTTGTATTGTAATAGTAAACAAGGAATTTTGTTCTACTTTTATACATGGCGAAAGGAGAGTAATACTGGGTCATCAAGGAATAAAATCCAAGTTGCTTAGCCTAAGAAGCACCTACCATTTCCTGATTCTTCTTGGTAGTTAAATTGTCAATATCTGAAAATCCCTTGCTCTTCTCTAGCCCTTGAGATGCTTCTAGAGTGTACACAAATTTGTGTGTTAGTATGTAGCATGTACAGAAAATTTGTCTATCAGTTTCTATGTTTCCCTTTAGCCATTTTTGTTTCTATGTTGAAGTGTTGTACAACAGTTCTTTTTTGTTTTTCCCCAACTTCTGCTCTGCTTTATATAGCAAGCCTCCCATCCTGGGTTCTTATGTTTTTCCATTTAATAAAAGTTGCTTCATGCTTTCTTCTTTCTTTGCTTCTTGCTTTCTTTTCTGTATATTTCTCAATTTATCCTATGCATACTGCGTACACTAAATATGCTTAGTCATCAAAGCATATTATATTTAATATATGGTATCACACTAGGTTTGATATAAACCTATTTATAGAGATTCAAAAATATATCGGTCTAAGATAAAAAAGTTGTTTCTATGGAAGAAGATAAACTGTAAAGATGTCACAAGAAAATGAAAAATCTTTAAGTTTAAGAGTTGGTTCAACCAAAAATTCAGGAAATTCACTCTCACTAATTTGCAAAATGTATCATTTGTCCTTCTCAATCCCAAAAATGTTTAAATACATATTTATGTTATCAGTTTGCCTCAACTGAAAGTAAATAAATAAAAATAAAATAAAATCTTATATATTAGTCATTCTTTTAATTCTTTAAGCCCATCAGATATGTAATCAATCTAATCTCCTCCATATGATTGTTTTTCAATAGTTGGGCCTTCAGAAGATAGGTCACCTTGTACTACAAAGTTTCTTGGACTCCCTAAGCCTTCCTCCAGTCATGGGTCACCTAAGTCTTAAATTGGATCTCGGACTTCATTTTTTGTTTCATGGGCTTGGGCTTTGACATCATTGATCTCATGGTGTTGAGCTTGGATGCCCACATCATTGTCTCATTCTTGAAAAACATTTGTCCTCAAATGTTGAAAATCATTCCTTACATCAAAAAGAGATAAATCAGATACATTAAAAGTGACACTTACTCCGTACTCACCAGAAAGATCAACTTTATAAGCATTATCATTAATCCTCTCCAACACTTGAAAAGAACCATATCCTCTTGGATGGAGTTTGGACTTTCTTTGCTCAGAGAATTTTTCTTTTCTCATATGAACTCAAACCCAATCACAGGGTTCAAAAACAATTTTCTTTCTTCCTTTATTAGCTTGCATGAGATAGCTCTCATTTTTCTTTTCAATTTGTGCCTTCACACGTTCATACAACTTCTTCACACAATCAACTTTATGTGCATCTTTATGCTTACAAGCAGAAATATTAGGCATAGACAATAAATCAAGTGATGTTAAAGGATTAAACCCATATACAATTTCAAATGTTGAACAATTAGTTGTGTTATGAACAACCTTATTATAGACAAATTCTACATTAGGCAAACATTCTTTATTGACTACCTCTGTTTACCTATCAGTTTGTGGATGACAAGTAGTAGAGAAAAGTAATTTAGTACCAAGCTTATCCCACAATGTCCTCCAAAAGTGACTTAGAAATTGAGTGTTCTGTCACTTATAATACTCCTAGGCACTTTATGAAGTCTCACAACTTCCCTAAAAAATAAATTAGCTACATAACAAGCATTATTTGTCTCCTTAAAATGTATGAAATGTACCATTTTTTAAAACTTGTCAAAAAAAAAAAAAAAAAAAAGAAGAATCTTTGCGATTTTTTGTTCGTGGCAATCCTAAGACAAAGTTCATAGAAATGTTAATTCACGGATAGTTAGGTATAGGCAAGGGTGTATATAAACCATGTGACATCGCTTTGGATTTTGCCTTTTTACAAACAATGCAATGCTCACAAAATTTATACACGTCATGTTTCATACAAGACCAATAGAAATGTTTTGCCTCCTTCGTTGTTGCCTTCTTGTTACATTCTTTTTATTTTTGCTAGTTAATGACTCTTGATCTTGCTTCGTTCTTGCTAGTTCTTGTTTCTTCTTTTGTATTGTGTTTCTTGTTGCCTCTCGTCACGACTCTCATAGAATTGTCACACATAAACCATGGTTCTATCATATTGCACAAGCCCTTATTACTTGCATCCTAGAGAAAATCCCAGAACCTTTCTTGTCTCTCCTCAACCCAATGAAACAAATTATAATTCTTGGAGTAGAAACATGAGGTGTGTTCTTCTACCCAAGACTAAATTGAAATTTGTGGATGGTAGTTTTGAAGTTCCAACACGTGGAGATTCTTTATATGAAGCTTGGGAGAGGTGTAATGTTGTGATTCTATCATGGATTAATCACACATTGTCATTGCTAAAAGTGGTGTCTATATTGATGTGATTAAACATCTTTGAGAAGATTTAAGACAAAGATTTACAAAAGGAGACTATTTTTGTTTGTTAGATTTGCTCCAGAAAATCCATTCTATTAAGCAAAGTGAAAAAGAAACGTTATACAATTTTATAATGATCTAAAAATATATACTTGTGATGTTGTTTGCTTTTTAAACATAAAGAATATGAATATGTTATGTGTTTTTTGAAAGGTTTTAATAAAAACCTATAACACCATTAAAATGTCAGGTACTTATAACAATTCGACTACTATATAAATATTTATTATTTAATTAGAATTTGTGAATATTCTTTTTCTTTTTGTACAATAAATTTTTTCTAAAAAAAATATAACTAATAATATAATTTTACAGACATAAGTGTATGTCGATATTTTACGTCCTTTATAAATATGTATAATATTACAAATAACATATAAGTTTTTAATAATAAGAGTTTTATATGAAAATGTAAAACAATCTATATATTTTATATATTCTATGATAATATAATTAAGTTTTTTCTAAGTCATTTATCAAAAAATTTATGAGATTTTCTTTGGATAACTATCAAATTCTATTTCTATTCATATAACATGAACATGTAAAAGAAAAATATAAAAAAAAAGTAAAGTCTTTGTAAACTTTAAATATTAAAATTAATAATAAAAAAAACAATAAAACTTAAAACTTGAACTACAACCACCAAGAATAAAGCCTATTTCATTAGAAGTACAAAAAGGTAGAGAAGTTTTCTGTTAGTGTGTGGCGTGTACAAAAGTTGTGGTAGTCTTTAGTCATTTCGGGTTTTTTTTTGTTTCCTAGCTTCTGCTTTATGTAACAAGCATGGTATCTTGGGGCTAATTTACCATAATAGTGTAATTTTTTTCCTAAATTACCAAAATGGTGAAAAAAAAATTTAGTACGGATTTGGGTAAGTCGAATGGCATGGTGACGAGATGGTATGAAGAAGTCGTACCACATTGTGGCAAATTTTACTGCGGCAAAAAATTCGTACGGCAGGATGGCGACTTTCTACTTAAAATCGTACCACGTGTGACGACTTCTTTGGCCACATTTGCAAAGAAATCGTGCCACGTGGCGGCGACTTCTTTGGTGGAAATTGCACAGAAGTCTCCGCCACGTGGTATGACTTTTTTGCAAATGTCGCAAAAGAAGTCTCTGCCACATCATACGACTTCTTTGCAAATGTGGCACAAGAAGTCTCCGTCACATTTGACGACTTCTTTGTTTTTCATTTGATACTTCTTGTCTCAACCGTGAATTTCAATGCAATGCCGTGACGAGTCACCATATGTATATTTCAATTGTTGTTAGAACTATAATTACATTTACCAGCTTCATTGTTAGTTAGATTAATTAAGAAAGTTAATTAATATTATCATTTAATTCTAATAAGCATAGTTAAAAATCCGTTGTCTTTACTTTAAATTTAATATAAAAAAAACAAAAATGGTGAAAAATAATTTATTAAAATATATTATTGAAATGACATCATTAGATAGGATAAAAAAAATGGATAAAATGAATTTATATTTGATTTTCTCAAATATTTTTCTCTTCTTATAATTGAGTATAGACGAGGTATATCAATCATGATCTTTTAATTAAAACTATGTTTATGTTAAAATTCAAAATATATCTATAACATTTAAAAATGGATTTTCTCTTATAATTACTTTTTAGTTATTTTATCCTTATTATTTGCCCCTTTAAGTAATTTTTTTAAAAAATTTAATTAACTACCTACAATAAAAAAAATCATTTATACAATGAAAAACGTTAAAAGTTTGTTATAAGATTATATCAATTAAATTTAAATGTTATATTATTAGAAATTAATAAAATATTTAAAATTTTGAAAGAAGAAAATAAATATAAAATAAAAAATAGAAGAAATATTAAAATGTGTTTGAAGGAAAGTTAGAGTTATAAATTATAGAAAAAATTATAATTAAGAAAATGTTTCACTAAATAATAAAAAAATTGATAATAAAAATTATATTGATTCTATGCATTAAATTTTGTGTATATTAAATTTATATTTATAATTAAGAAATTGAAATGTTATTATGAAGTAGATGTAATTTAGTTTGAAGTGTGATAAATATAGAATAAAGAAAACAAATAATTTACATAAATGTGATTCTTTTTGTTACACAAATGAAATAAAAAACTATCTATGTGATGATGTGCCAAACGGGGGTCTTCTTCTCTGCCTTCGAGGTCGTTGTGGCTGAGGCTCAGGTTCGGTTTCAGGAGGTGGTGGTGGTGGACTATCATAAGATGGATTATCAGACCCTTCAGGAGGCATGGTCGGTCGATAATAATGCATGAGTGATAATCCACGGATTGCTGTGGTGGTGTCATGGTGGAAGTCCCAAACATGTTTGGTGGCACAGAAAACATATTTTCTTGTGATGCAAAAGCAGTGAAAGTGGTGGGAACCCGGAATGGAAGTTGCGATAACATACTTTGATGATAGTCCATATATCCGAACATGGCAGTTGGTTGACCAAAACCATGTTGTTGAGCACTAGAAGAAGACCCAAAGTGAAAGTTGTGACGGTGTGGATCAGCACTGGAAGAAGAGCCCAAGTGAAAGTTGTGGCGGTGTGGTTGTTGAGGCTCAACTGTGTCATATTCATGAAAAATAATGTGTTAGTTTATAGTTAATGAAAAAACAATAATATATAACAAATGAATCAACTTACATCATCATCAGAAAAAGGTTGTGGTGGCGTAACGTATCGGATAGTATGTCCGATATACCATTGCATGTAAGGAGTATTATCACGCAAGTGGCCATTTCCGTTAAATGGAATGCCTTGAATTACACGGTTATGACGCTCATTCCACATTTGTATCCATGTGGCATGATATTGTGGCCAATATCGATCAGTTCTACCCCTCATGTCCTCCTTGTGCAGCTGATCGAGATTTAAGGGGTCGTTGGGAATATTTTGACGAAACCCAAATTGTCTCATTACTCGATCAGCTTGATGTAGTTCCAATGTTGCAAAACATATAAGTGAAACTACAACCTGGCTCACAGGAGAAATTTCCATGGTTATCAGACGACTCTCACTTCATTACGGCGATACGGAGTCCACAAGAACTGTAACAATAAATGACACTAACGTTACTAAGTAGTATATTATGGCAAAATGTATACAAAAAGTATGCCTAGTTGAAAGGACAAACCTCTTTTGGTTGGATTTGATCCAATATTTTCCGTAGCTGAGGAACCGTGGTGGTCGATGTATTAATTCTGTGTTGCACGAAGGCAGACCACCTTCAATGAAAAAAAAATGTTATTCATAAAGAATTATAAATTAAAGATGGGGTAAATCATGCATAAACATAATTTAAATTACCTTTTCACTAATGGAAACCCAAGGCCATTAGCAACATCAACATCGCTAAGTCTGTGAAGTGGAGGAGAAAGGCATGTGATGCGGTCCCATGCCCAACACTGGAGAAGTAGCATACATCCACTGATATTCTCCTGATTAAAATCTACTCCATGATCAAGAGCACGATACAGGCATGCCAAAACACTTGATCCCCAACTGTAATTTGAAACATTATTTAAGTCACTCAGAAGTAAAAGATACATGAGATGGACTCTACCCCCTGATGTATCCGGCATTAATAAACTTCCGATTAAGGTCAAGATGTGGGCCCGTGCATGTTGTGCTATCACAACATCGTCAGCATCATGTGGAAGGTCCTGAAATTCATTGTTGAGCCAAGATAATTTTATGCTATTGCCCATGTATACTGTTTTAGAGGGCACAGAGCCTAAAAGGTCGCCGCATAAGGGAACCAAGTCATCGCTACTCACACCAGTTATGGGTTCTCCATCGATAGGAAGACCAAGCTGGATAGCTACATCTTCCAATGTGACTGTTGCCTCTCCAAGTGGTAGATGGAATGTGTGTATTTCAGTCCTCCACCTCTCAACTAAGGCAGTGATCAAGTGATGATTAATTTCGATATGGGTTAGTGTCAGAAAATGTCCAAATCCAACATGATGAATTAGGTTTTTAACGCGATCATCAAGTCTATCGCTGTGCTTCATGCAATAAATTGTATGTCGTTGAAGGCGAATTAATCTTTCATTACCCTCCCAAATAGCTTTCTTAACGTGTTTTTCTTGAAGCCGCAATAGAGACATGTTAGCTGGAAGATGTTGATTATATGTCATTGCTATAGAAACCTCAACATAGAAGACATTGAATTTATGGATATCAAACACATTGAATAATTAATTGAAAATGAAAAATTATATGACAAAATAATAATTTCTCAAATGAAACAAAATAACCAGAGAGGGTAACAATACTTGGTTTACCTACCAAATTAAGGGTTTGCACAACTCAAAATTAGTAGTTAGATGTATTTATTAATAAAAAAATAAACAAAAAATAAGAATATAAGGAAAAAAAGAAACAAAGTAATCAAACATATATTATAAACTTGAATTTAATATAATTGATATTTACGTTTTCTGAAATATAATATATCATTTAAATGAAATTACACAAAAAAAAACAAGAAAAAATACTATAATTTGTAATGAATGTTGAATGAGTGAAATAATTAAGAAACATTAAAAAGAATTTTAACATTCTTCAAATACATCAATACCCAATTTCAAAAATTAAATAGTATTCATAACTGTACTCGTATTAAGTCTATATGTACACATGAAGAAAAAGACAAATTTAATCCTTTGTTTGTTAGATTATCTATTAGATTGTAAACCATATAATGATATCGTTGTAAGTTGTTGCCCGTATAACTAACCAAAAATATAACCCATTTATTTTATTTGCCTTTTAAATTGATAGAAATTAACTAACCAAACACGTAACCCATTTATTTAATTTGTCTTTTAATTTGATGGAAATTAACTAACAAAAAACATCACCCATTTTATTTAATTTACCTTTTAATTTTGTGGAAATTAAATAACAAAAATGTAACCAATAAATTTTCATTTCACCAGCAATTACAAACATACACCGTATAATTATTCAAGCAATAAATCCAACCAATAAATTTGTAGATACAATATAACAAAATTTAAAACAAAAATTACAATAAGGATCCTGTAATTATAGACCAACTGGAAGAACTATGCCAATTTCAAGTAATTATTTTTTTATATTGTTTTCATATTGTTTTTAAATACTATTTTATAATGAGGTTTTTTTTCAAAAAAGAAGTATATGTCTAATTAATCAAAGTTAATAAAAAATGAAAATATTAGATTATAAACTTATGTAATTTAAAAAAGTTAAAAACTGAAAAAAGTAGTATTTAAAAAATATAAATTGCGTTAAATTTTAAAACTGTTGAATTATTGAGATTTAGATGGCAACGTAGCGGGCAGAAGTAGTCTCAAAAAATTTAAAGTGAGATAATGTTTCAGAGGAAGAACATTATTAGGCTAAATAATGATTTCTACATAAATTCAAAGAACAATTGAAACATTATCTGAAGATGAAGAATATGAATTGTACCTTCAACTGATAAAGATGCTCTGAAGAAGAATTGAAGGAAGATGCTTTGAAGATGGAACTGTGAATTGAAATATGAAGTGAAGGAAGAACCTTGTGATATG
>Ga0209700_105710_pt1 | contig 20519 bp, 20 predicted proteins | sample SiratroredBW_FD_187528 | JGI IMG/M metagenome (GOLD analysis project Ga0209700, IMG submission 187528) | Root nodule microbial communities of legume samples collected from California, USA - Siratro red BW (SPAdes) (version 2) | ecosystem: Host-associated > Plants > Roots > Nodule | place: USA...
ATATATATATATATATATATATATATATATATATATATATATATATATATGTATTCATTTTTGGGCGGGAAACTTTGCCATGATGTGACGTATCTTGTTGAGATGTGTGCCTTTTTTGATCTGACGGTACGGAGTTGATCGTGCACTGTTCACCTTTTTCCTTGGTAGGGGTCCTTTTTTATAAATAAAGGTTGGGGCCACCAGTTGCTTTGTGTGTCATCCTTTTGTTCTCCGATATCTGACAACCCGAAAACATAGTAGTGGCTAGGTGTAGCGCGTTCATTCCAAGAGGTAAAGATGTCGTCCTTGTCTAGTTTCTCTAAGTCCGCTGGGAGTTCCTCTTCAAGTGTTAGGGCAATGTCGAAAGTGTCCGGGGATTCGCCTCTATAACCGAGGAGGCGTCTAGTAATGGTGGCACAGAGGCCTTTGAGCAACCTACTACTACTGGCATGCTCCCATCTGAGATTGGCGAGAGCAACCTACCTCTACTACTGGCATGCTCCCATCTGAGATTGGCGAGAGCAACCTACCTCGTCGCCAAGGATATGAGTGGGCGAGTGGTTACTAGTCAGTTTTCTAGATATAGGTGGTCATCTTTGGTTTCTACCTATGCTGCAGTAGTGCCTATGTTTACGTAGGCAAAACAAGTTCAGAGTTGTTTGCTGAACATTGTACTCCTGTAGATAATGTGTGTCATGGCCGAGAAGGTCACGGTCATGACTTCTTTTACATTTATCCCTATATGTTTACTGATTCCAACATCCGTCTTCCTTTCGATGATTTTACAATGGGCATTCTGCGAACATTGAATGTGGCGCCCACGCAGTTACATCCTAATTCTTGGGCGTCACTTCAAGCGTTTCGGCTTCTTGCCGAGATGTTCCACCTCCGCCCTTCTCCCCATGTATTTCTTTTATAGTATAGTACCCACCCTTCTTATCCTGTCAAGTGGGTCTCTTTGGTTAGCCAATCTCACAATGTCCTTTTCACTCCTTTTTCTTCGTCTTATAAATATTTTAAAGATTATTTTTTCAAAATCGTCATAACCACCGCTGGTAGGCATTATTTTTTTTATGGGGACACTCCCAAATTTCCTTTGTACTGGACTCAGGAACCTGTCTACTATCTTTCTTGGCCGAGGTCTCCCGTGACCGAGGACGACAAGAGAATGTTTGAGATATTGGACCAGCTCCCTCAAAAACTCAATGTCCGCTCCATTCTTAAGCTTTATCTTTCTTCGCACGGCTGGGTGGATTTGTATGGTATGTTTCGTTTTTATTAATCCGTCATGGTCTCAATTTTTAACCCTGCTGAATTTATACATCTTATGGCAGGTGTAATGGCTCAACGAGGACCCGCCTACCTTGATTGCCTGAAGAAAATAAAAGAAGATCGTGTAGCCACCGAAAAGGTTGTCGGTGGTAGCACAGCTGAGACTCACGCCCCCTTTCCAGACTAAGCTCCTCCTCCTCCGGATTCTGAGAAGAGGAAACGTAAGTCCAAGGATAAGTCCAAGGACGAGAAGAAGGGTAAAGAGAAGAGAGAGTCCTCATCCTAGCCTTCCCCGAAGAGGTCTCGGCCAAGTGCTCCTTCGACCAGCAAAGATTTGGCTGAGACCGATAAGGGCCTGGTGGAGTCGTTGTTTGGCTCGAAACTTAACTTCGCCAAAGGTACCAGTGTTGCCCTTTCAAGCGCTGAGAAGAAGGCCCTGACTGGATGCTCAACTGTGGACTTGGTGAACACTTGTCTGGAAATGCATAGCCGTTCCTTGGCTATAACCAAAGTCATCAGGGCCCATGTATTGAAGGGTGGCGTAGCTGAGTTGGCGAGGATAAAGAAAGAGCTATCGACTTCTAGTTAGTCTCTCAAGGAGAGTCGTGAGGCGAATAGTGCCCTGGGTGAGACTTTGCGAATTGCAGAATTGAACTTAAAGAAAGTGAAACAAGAGAGGGATGCTCTGAGAGCCTATTCCGAGGGGGTGAAGAAACCAAACGAGAGGCTCTCAACTGATGTCTGAGAACTTGAGCAATCCCTGTTTGAAGCCACTTTAGCACACGATGAGACAGTATTCGAGAAAGCACAACTGGAGATAGAGCTCAACGATTTGAAAGACTATGTGCTGGATTTGCATAAGGGGGCTTTTAGCCAAGCTGTTTGCCAGGCCGTGTTTCTTTATGGTGTACCAGAGCAAAACGACATGGATCCGGATAAGGATGTTTTCAATGGTTGCCTGGTACCCATAAAGGACATACCTACTGTTGCCGAGGATCCTACGCCCAAAGAGACTGACCGCCAGGGTGACGGAGGGGAGGAGGAAGGGGAGGAGGATGGTGCTGCTGGGGAGGAATGACTACGAATTTAATAGTTTTTCTCTGTTTTGTACATTATTTTTTGCACAGTTGCCATAGGCAACTTTTTGATGTAATGGCTTCGGTCTCTAACGCTTATGTACCTTTTGATCAGTCATGGCAATGAAATTCTGACTTACTATTATTGTTATCCTTTATTGCAATTTTATTAGTAGTTGTGATGTTGCTAAACCGGTATTAAATGTTTTTTCTGCCTTAGATTGTTGTCTTCAAAATATTTTACTTGGTAATATCTACCATGGAGTAATCTGCTCAGTTTTTAGGAGTTTCACCTTGGAGTGAAATGGCTCCAGATGTATCAGTTACTTGGCAATGTTTACCATGGAGTAATCTGCTCGGTCTTCAGGACTTCACCTTGGAGTGAAATGACTCCGAATGCATATCAGTTTATATGAGGTGACCGTCACGTTGGAGTGACTCTTAGCGCCTTTTAAGTCTTTCTAATAATTGTAGGAAGTAGAAATGATAACACTGTATAAGGTTCAAGGTACTTTCATATTACGGTCAACAATTCGGGCCTCATTAAAACCTTACCAGCAGGGACAAAACACTGGTGAAGGAAAGAGTACCCTCTTTACATTAAGTTAGCTGTAATAAAATTTCAAATGTGCTGCATTCCAGGTTCTTGGTACAGCTTGTCCTGGTAAGCGTTCTAAACGGTATGCACCTTTACCTGCCACTGCGGTTACCCGAAAGGGACCCTCCCAGTTGGCCAAGAACTTACCATCATTTTTTCTTGCCTCGCTGCGCATTCTCTATACTAGGTCTCCTGGGCAGAAGTTTCTCGGTTTTACTTTGGTGTTGTACCTCCTCGCCGCTCGGGTTTTACTGGCCTGCTCTCTGATCCGAGCCTTGTCTCGTAACTCACTGATCACATCCAAGTTGGTTGCTAGGCTTTCATCATTAAGACTCATATGCTCTAATTGTCGATGCATGGTCGGTTCCCCGACTTCAACAGGTATCATAGCATTTGTCCCGTATACATGTTGTATGGTGTTTCCCCAGTAGTGGATTGGGGTGTACATCGGTATGCCCATAGTACCTCTAACAATTCCTTTGGCCACCTACCTTTAGCCATTCCCAGCCTTCTCTTCAACTCGTTCAAAATAATCTTGTTGGCGGATTCGGCTTGACCGTTTGTTTGGGGTTGTTCAACCGAACTGGTTACATGACGGATACCCAGCTCTTTGTAGTAAGCTATCAGAGTGTGATCCGTAAATTGTCTCTCATTGTCGGATACTATGGTATGTGGAATACCGAATCTACAGATGATGTTTTTCCATACGAATCCCTTGACTTTGGCTGCAGAGATTGTTGCCAGGGGTTCGACCTCAATCCATTTTATGATGTAATCGACTCCAACTAAAAGGAATTTGCACTGTCCCTTCCCTGGGGGGAATGGCCCGACGATATCCATTTCCCATATCACAAACGACCATGGTGGCATAATATTGTGCAGGGCTTCTGGCTTTGCGTGGATGAGATTTCTGAACTCTTGACATTTTTTGCACTTTCTTGAGTATTCTGAGCAGTCAACTTGCATAGTCGGCCAATAGTATCCGGCCCTTAGAACTCTGAAAAGGGTGCTCCTTGCTCCTGTGTGGAGACCGCACATTCCCTGGTGTAGCTCCTCCAGTACATACTGAGCTTGCTCGTGGGTGACACACTTCAACAATGGGCGAGCATATCCCCTCCTATAGAGCTCGGAGCCCACCATTGTGAATCGACTACACTTCATTCGCATCAGTCGTTCGTCTTCTTCTCCACAATGTCCTGTGGTAATGTATCGTCTTATGGGTTCAAACCATGCTTCTGTGTTCTGCGTCATGCAACAAGTGGATTCCTCCCTGCTTACACTTGGTGATTCTAAAAATTGTTGCACTATAGATCTGTGATGACTTCTCTTTTTGGTACTAGCTAACTTAGATAACAGATCTGCTCGAGCATTTCGTTCTCTTTTGATATGTTCTACTTTTGCTGTGGAAAAGCTTTTCATTAGTGACTTTACCTTGTGATAATACTTCAACAACAATGGATCCTTGACTTGGAATTCTCCCGTTATGTGTCCTACTGTCAACTGTGAATCAGTTTTACAAATGACAGCTTTCGCCCCGTATCCTGAGCCAATTCCAGTCCGGCTATCAAAGCCTCGTATTCAGCCTGGTTATTGGATGTTTTGAATCCGAACTGTAAGGATTGTTCAACCAACAACTCTCCTGGTCCTTCTAGTACGATGTCAGCTCCTGCACCCTTGTTATTTGATGATCCGTCCACGTAAACAATCCACACCGGGTGCTTTTCATGAACCTCTGAAGGTTCTGTCCCATTTCGGCTACGAAATCTGCTAAGACTTGCGCCTTGATTGCACCCCTCGACTGATATCTAATGGCATACTCCGACAACTCCACGGACCATGTGATCATTCGGCCAGCCAAATCAGGTTTTGACAATATTCGTGCTGTCGGGTAATCAGTTTTGACAATGATCTTGTGGTTCTGGAAATAGGCACGCATTCTTCGAGTTGTAATTACCAATGCAGGAGCTACTTTCTCAATCATTTGATATCGCGTCTCCGCCTCTTGCAGTGTTCTGCTGACAAAATACACTGGTCATTGCTCACCGTCCACCTCCTGCACTAACACTGCGCTGATTGTTTCGGCTGAGACCGACAAATAAACTAGGATGGGCTTATCTTGGTGAGGCTTCTGTATTACGGGCAAGGAGGATAAAAACGTTTTTAATTGCACAAAGGCCTCCTCACACGGCCCATCCCACTTGAAACGAGAGGCTTTTCTTAGTAGACATAAATGGGTTTGATTTTTTCTGCCATCTTCGGCATAAACCGAGATAAGGCTACTACCCTTCCTACCAGCCTTTTTACATCCTTGACATTTCTAGGGCTTTGCATTTCCACGATGGCTTGACACTTGTCGGGATTGGCTTCAATTCCCCTGTTTGTCAACATGAATCCCAAGAACTTTCCTCCTTCGACCCCAAAGACACACTTTTCAGCGTTTAGCCTCATACCTACCGCCCTTAACGTCTTGAATACTTGATTTAAGTCTTGGATGTGTTGGGCACATGACACCGATTTGACAATCATATCGTCCACGTATATCTTAACACTACGGCCAATTAACTCCTTAAACACCTTATCCATCAGTCTTTGGTATGTGGGGCGTACATTTTTTAGCCCGAAAGGCATAGCCTTATATACATAATTGGCATCATCAATCATAAAGGCAGTTTTAACTACATCTGTCGGATGCATACTTATCTGATTCTATCGCGAGAAAGCATCCAGGAAACTCATGTACTTGTGTCCCGCTGCTCCATCAACTAGGCAGTCAATGCTAGGCAAAGGGTACGAATCTTTCGGGCACAGATCAGTGTAGTCAGTACACATTCTCCATTTACCATTTGGTTTTTTGACTAGCACCACACTGGCCAACCATGTGGAATAATGAGCTTCGTCTATGAATCCGACTTGTAACAACTTATTAGCCTCCATTTGAGTTGCTATTCTCTTTTCCTCCCCCAACTTCCTTTTCTTTTGTGCAATTGGTCTGACATATTTGAATGTGGATAACTTATGTGTGATAATGGCCAGGTCTACTCCCGGTATGTCCGCGGCAGTCCACGCAAAAACACTTGCGTTCTCCTGAAAGATGTTACTGAGTTGAGCGGCATCCACCTTTGACAGAGATGTACCTATTCGGGTGACTCTGTCGTTTCCTGCCAAGGGGACATACCGGACATCCTCCTTGGGCTCTACTCTGACCTCTTCTATCCTAGGATCCAACTCAGTAACCGCCACCACCTGGCTCCTTTTTGGGATCCTTTCTTCTGAGGTGCTAACCTCCTGACTTCGGGATTCAACCCGCAAGCTTGCAACATAGCATTCCCGAGCGGTCTTTTGATACATATGTACCGTAATAATGTCGACCGTAGGCGAAGGAAACTTCATAGCTAGGTGGGGAGTTGACACTATCGCCCCCAGCAAGTTCAATGATAGCCTTCCAAGCAGTACGTTATATGAAGTGTTGGCATCTATTAGCAGGTATCGTATCTTTATGGTTTTCGAACTTGATTCCTCCTCCTCTCCACCAAACTTTGTGTACAAATCTATATACCCCTTGGTGTCTACCCGTTCTCTTAAGAACCCGACTACCTGATCATCATACGGTTGTATCTCGTTCTCCCAGATACACAACTTCTTAAATGTACCCCAATATAGCATCAACCGAACTTCCCTGATCTATCAAAGTTTTCATCACTGAGAAGTTTTCAATTTACACAGTTATCACCATTGGATCATCCTGACATGGGTCAACCCTTTTGAAATCTGCATTAGTGAACGTATTCGGTGACATCCTTCGTCGAATGGACATTAACACCGCGTTTACTGCTTGAACAACCCTTAAGTGTTTTTTCCTAGCTGATGCCGACGACCCTCCTCCAGCGAATCCCTCAGCTATGGTGTTGATTACTCCTCTGATACCTGTGTTGTGACTTACAGGTTGGGGGGTGCGCGCTGGGGAGTTCTGGCTCTTTCCCCTGTCCTTGGCCTAGGTTCACCTCGTGGCTCCCTCTTCCGTTCTGGAGTTCGTTGTCTCTTCAACACACCAGTTTGTTCACGTACAAAATGTCTTAAGTGTCCTGCCTGTATTAGTTCTTCAATTTTGTCTTTTAGTGCCACACACTCTTCGGTGGTATGCCCGTAATTCTGATGGAAGCGACAGTGTTTGGTGGTGTCAGCATTCTTGGGAGTTGCTGCTCTTCTTGGGATGGGTAGGATGTTTGCACTAAGAGCTTCTTCCAGTATTCACCCTCGGTTAGTATTGAGGGGTGTATACGTTGTGAACTTAGGTGACCTGATCTCTCTTGGCCGTGATAGTGGCGGGAGGAAAGAAGGCTTTTCTCTCATTCTGGCCTTATCTTGCTGATGTGGAACGACCTGGTGCTCTGCCTTTGCGGACCCTCCAAAGTCCCTTAGCTCTTCCAAACGCATAAATTTGGTTGCCCGTACTCTCATTTCGTTCATATCAAGAGTAGGCTTCTTGCACAAGCTATCAGCAAAAGGTCTTGATTGCAACGCCATGACCATGTGGTGGAGTGCAACTTCTGAGTTAAGGTTTCGTATTTGCAGGATGACCTGGTTGAATAGATCCATAAACGCCCAAAGAGGTTCGCTCCTTCCTTGTCTAATATTGACAAGGGCTATGGAGGTTAAATGGTGAGGTCTGCTGGTGGCAAACTGCGTGGTAAACAGGCTGACTAAGGTCTTGAAGGAGTCAATAGAATATGGTGAGAGCTTGGTGAACCAACTCAATGCCATCCCCTTCAGGCTGTTGGGGAAGACCCTGCACATGATGGCTTCGCTAGTGGTGAACAATCCGATATCAGTGGTGTATACATCAATGTGTTCGTCAGGGTCTGTGGAACCGTCATATCGGTCAATAGGCAACCCTCTCCATTTGGACGACAACTCCACATTTACAATCCCGTCCAAGAAAGGGTGGTGCCTCTCATGTAGGCTAGAGGTTTCACCCGTTTGAAATGACACTTCATCCTCCCTTTTTCAGGATTCGGGGTGTTTGCCTTCGATCGTCCTGAAATGGTAATCACTTTGGTTCTTTCCGCCTTGTCGCCCAGTAGCCTCTTCTTCATCTCTTTATTTTCCTACTTCAAAGCGCGCATGTCCTTGTCATTTTGCTGCTTCAGGGCGCGAAGATCCTCTTCGTTCTTTTGTCTAATTACTCGCATTTCCTCTTTGTCTCGCTGTTTGATGTCTGCCATTTCTCGCTGCAAAGAAAGTAGTAATGCCATCAAATCTGCTCCTGCCATTGCTCGTTCCTGTCTGTTCTCGCCTACTTGACTTCGGATGGATACTATGCAGATCCCTCGTACTCTTTTCGGGCCCCACGGTGGGCGCCAAATGTTCTTACACAAATCTAAGGGGCACTCCGGATAAGATGGAGATCACCGAATGGTCTCTGCCTTTTTCTCAAGTAGACTGGTTCCTGTCTCTGATCGCCTATCCTGTATGGGCCTTTAACAGTCACTTAGTCCGTTCTCTGTCCGCCCTCTGTCCGTCTACTCCATGTGGGGGGTGAACCTGTGATTGCAGTCCGACGCTCAAGTAAGTTTACGGTTATCGGAGGTAAGTATGTTTAAACTTAATCGTTACGTACCTTTGACCTTGTTCACCCTTGCATTTATAGAGTTCACCTTTGACTTAAAACTTACGTTATGTCAGCTTTTTGCAGGCTGACTTGGCAGAGGTTGCGTGTGCTTTGATTATAAGTTATTCGCAGACCGCACACTTCTCGATCTGAGGCTCTTAGGTGTTTTTCTTTAATTCGTGAGCTGACAACCTTAGGGCGGCAAGAGGTCGGCCTAGGCCGAATAATACAATAAGTAAAATCTATTATTATAAGTATGAAATTAGCAATCCATAAAAGTGATAAAAATCAAATTATTTTTTGTAGAAAAATGCTAAATCCATAGAAATTCCTCGTGAAATTCCCACAAGCAAAATATATAATAGCCTTTACAAGAACCACTTTGATGAGTTAAAAAAAAGGAACCACTATAACCACTAAAGCCTTTGTGTTACTTGAAGTTTCACATTTTTATCATACTTGTAAAATCTATATTAGGAATAAATTTTCCATAAAAAATTGAGATTAATAGTTTTATAAGTTAAAATTAACTCATAAATAATTTTGCAGAAATTCTTTCATATATTTTTTTATAAACTTTTATTTTTAACTTATGATAAAATTAATCTTAACTCATAAAAAACTTACATTTTAGAAATCTTTATGGAAACTGATCCAAACATAAATTGTTTCCAACAGCTCAAATAAATGGTATATTAATGTTCGACAAAACTTTAATCTTTTGAAACAATTGATGTAATGAAACATTTATTTTTTACTTCTATTGTTTTTAATTAATTGCCTCTTCTTATATCAATAAAATATTTAATTATTAAGAGAATATAAAATTATTTTATTAAATGATATATTCATTGGTATTTCAAATTTGTATAGAAGTACTTTATAATGCAATTCTAGTGTAAAGAAAGAATATTTTATATTAGCTGTCATTTTAATATAACCAATAATGTATTTTTTTTAAGACGACTCTAAATCAATACACTTAATGGGATTATCATAGTTAAATGATTGATTAATGAGAGAGAAATAATATATTATAAGTTTATATAAAAGTTTTATAAAATTTAAAATATGAATCGCATTTCTTATTATATGTCGAAACCTTAAATGGTACAAAGTGAACTAGAGAAAACATCTCTAAGTGTTGTTTGTTATCTATTTTCAACTTATTGAATAAGCTCCACTAATATATATTTTAGTATTATGTGTTGTGCGATGGTAAAGTTTGGGTTTATTTTTTAATCTAACGTCACCTAATATTATTAATATTGAATTATTTATTTCTAATAAGTAATTCGATTTGGAAACTACTTGGATGACATCACAAGAAAGTGGGGTATGAGCGTTAAAGAAGAAGCGTCCACTATATATGCCACGCAAATGGAGTTGACAACATTCACTCAAAAATGACTGGATTCATCATGGAAAATAAATCGATGCTAAAAAAATATAACTTTCAAGGAAATTTGGTATGTCTTTGTGGACGGGATGTTATAAATTTTCTTTTTAATGTTTATTTAGTTAAAAATGTATAAATTTTTATAAAGAAAGATTATATTTTAAAAGACTCTACTAGATTATTTTTTGTTTATGAAAATATTTTAATATTTAAGCTTTATTTGATTACAGGATAATGAATGTTATAGAGTATTATATTTATATAGTTTGTCTTTAAAATGACCTGAAAGTAGTGGGTTTATTATGATTTTTCAGGTTAATGTTTGTTTATAAATCTAATTTCAAGAAGTAGTTAAAATATGTCTAGTTGAATGTTTAAGGATTTTTTTAAAACTTGTCTATGTTTGAGTCAAAATTATTGTTGTGAATGAAGATGAAGGTATTAAGAAAAAAAAAATCTTGATAAAGTTGGGAGGAGGCATACTCATGACTAAAGTAAGATGATTTTCTATTTTAATCCTACAAGTTTCATGTACAATTGAAGGATATGTTTTGGATGATTAATTATATTTTGTGTAACTTGATGTTAGACATGTGTTGGTTTTTAATGTGAAACATTTCATTATATTAAATGTTTGAGGGGAGCTGAAATGCTATATATGAGACATTTTGTTTTGAAAATAAAAATAATGAATCGTGAATATATGTTGTGTGCTTTGTGTTCGGTTTTTGGTTGTTTGAGTGAAATATTTGATTTGTTTTGATTCTGTGTGAAACAAAAAGTAAACATGAAAATAAATCTTGGTTTATGGTTCTATGTAGTGTGATTGGTTATGAAGTGACAATTTTGAGACAATATTTCATGAAAAAAGAAAAGTAGTTTTTGTATTATAGAGAGATTTATCATTAATTTATAAAGGGGCTTGTAAATTTTCATGTAGGCTTGCAGCTTATTGTTGGTTAGAACAATATATTCTGCTTATGTTTTTAGTGTATTTAGTTTTCTTCATTTTGAGTTGATCGTAAGTTTTCCTAAATTGAATATGAAAATTTGGTCGTGGCATTGAGGCCATGAATGATTTGAACCTACATATTTGTATGTTATTATTGTTTGTGTAAACACTAGTATTTATAGCTTATTACTTAAAGCTTTTCCTCATTGGTATTTGTAGAGTGAGCTTATTATGAGACTACTATCTGTGTGTATATTCTATTTTGATTATTGATGGATTTCTAACTGAGTTTCATTCATTCAAATGCTAATTTTAAATGTGTAATTACCTTACCATTATAAATAAGTCTTAGATATATGACGATGCTAGACAATTTAGATTTTTCTCAACTTTGGTGCGTGGAATGGAATGATATGTATTTTTTAGATTAAAATAATTGAGTGCAAAATTTTTGTAAATATTGGAAATTATAAGTTATTTCAATAGTTTAGTTATGCTCTAGCATTAAGGAATGCTCAAAGAAGTTATATAGTAATAAAATTTTGTAAGATTTTTTTATGATTAAAATAGTGAAGCATCCCTAAACTACTACATGACTCCAATAGCAATATTATTTTCAATAATAGTTAAAACAATGCTTTTCACATGTTACGACAGTGCTACGGTGATTTAGATAAAAAAAATCTATTTCTACCACTAAACCAACATTGTTGTTTAGAGTTTTTAGGATATAATTGCAAAGTTTTATAACTCAACTATCATTTTTTATTTTTGTATTACTATGTTCTTCTTATGTCTGATTGATAATGATTGTGTATATAAATTGTGTGGATGTCACATTGTTCATTTGTGAAGATGTTTTCATAAACCTCTCTCTACCACTAATTTTCCGTATAACATCCCATTTTAGTTAAAATATTAGATTTAATTTGTATGGATTATCATATAACATAATAATATTCTATTCAACAATATGATTAACAAGTGCATTTTCTCTAGTATATAACCTAACTTCAAAATAGTTTTTTTAATTGAATTAAATTGACATTTGTATACTTTTATTTGAATGTTTACTAAAAAAATTTGTTCTATTGAGTATTAAAAATTTTATATTTTTTAGTTGAGTTCCTCTCATTTGATTTTATCAACTAGAGTGATGTGTAGGTTAGTTTGCATTCTCATTACTTACACATTTTCACATGAAAAATTTAAAAAAATGGCTTAATTAATTTTTAAGTCTTTATAAAAATTTAAGTATTTTCAATTGAATCTATTAAAATTTTTCATTTTATTAAGTGTCAAAAAATTTTATATTTTTTAATTAGATTACTATCATTGTAACTATTTGATTTTGCAGTCTCACATTGCGAACTTGAACAATAAAATAAAATGAAAATTTGAAACCCTAACTATTTTTACCAAATGATATTATTTTATGTCTATACATAGTTGATTTGATTTTTATTTTAATATACTTTATAAATAAAACAGTATCATTTTTTATAATAATAATTATGGTTCAAAATTTTATTTTTCTTGTCGTTCAAGTTCGTGATGTTATATTTAAAACTAAAAATTTAAATGATTATGTCATCTTAATCCATAACCGGGACTATAAAAAATATATACATTCAATAGAACATAATATTTTAAAAAAGAATTATTTAAAGTATCCATATTATGAGAATTCTAAAAATTTAATTAAATTAATTTTTTATTTTCCATGTGAAAACATTATTTAGTAAAAATAATTAAGGTTTTAAATTTTATTTTTTTATTGTTCAAGTTTGCTGTGTTCTATGTAAAAGTGGAAAATCAAAAGATTATATCACCTTAACAACAAAATCACACTTTAAAAGATAGATTTAATAGAGTAAAATTTTAATAAAAATTAAATAAAAATACTTAAATTTAAGAAGAATTTAAAATTTTAATTAAGATATTTTTTATTTTTCCAAGTACATAATAATAATATAAAATAAACCAACAAATATCACCTCAGTTGATAACAAAATAAAACAGAAAAAATTCAATTAAAAAATATAAAACTTTTAAGGATTCTGAATTATCAAAATTTGTAATAAAATCTCAACACAAAGTATTCAACTTAAGACTTAATTAAATCTTAATTTAATTATTTATTCCGCCTGCTACATAGTTTTAATTTACTATTATTTATAAACAACCCAATTTGCCTTTTAATTGACTCTGAACTCCTTCAAAGCAAAAACCATATTAATTACTTGACTAAATTGTTCTCGAGTAAGTACCAAAAGGGTGGGAAATTTCCGTACGCAAGTGGTCCGTTATGAACAGATTTTCAAGTTACAATGAAGACTTTCCATGAAAAGGAAACTTGCGAGAGAGAAAAAGTCAATATATAGAACCTGGAAATTGCCAACAAGATTTTTTCCAATTTCCATTTTCTACTCTGCTATATGAAAATGTTTCCTGTGGTCTTTTGAACAAGTTAGTTAAATCGAAATAGAGTATTTTTCTTTTAAGTTTTTGTCATTGATCTCCATTCATTTTTTTCTTTTTATGAAAAATATGATATGATCACTATCTTGAAAAAGTCTAATGTTGAATGTATCTTTTCAGTGTAGACATACTCTTTTGAAACTCCATTTTTTTTTTTTTTACCTACATTCATTTGAAAACATCTTTTCATAATAAAATATTATATTAACAATAAGTGTTGTTTATTATTAGTTGAAATTTATTAAAACTTGTACAAAATTTTTAGTTTCAACTTATTGAATGAGCTCCACTAATATATTTTTTCGAGTTATGTGTTGTTATTGGTGTGATAATAATCTCTTGACTTTTCCCTGCATTCAGTGTGTATTTGAATTCTACCTGCCTGAAGGCATAAACGACAGTAGTTTATGAACTCCACACAATGTTGAACATATCGTGTTCAACATTGTACAGTTGCATGCAAATGTTTGGTCTAAGAAGTTGTTGGAATAACTATTTTGTAGACATACATATATTAGTATTTTATATTGATTAGTTTAATTGTTAAAATACTATCTAATCATTATTGTTATTTTAATTATATAAAATGATATTATTTAGAATGTGGATATATACCTAATTGGGTTAGTTGATAATCGGTGAATTGAAGAGTCCTCACGATTTTATCATATAAGATTACATTTATCTATAAGCGAATTTTCTAACAAAGCAGATTGTTCACACTTTTCATTTCTCTTTATTCTCTATATAGACCATTGAACCAGGAAGAACAAAACCAATGGAATGATGAGTCCAAGCTCTTCTATTCCATGTTCTAATTCTTCTTAACCTTATATAATCTAATGTACTCATATGTCATAATCAGACAAAATTGAAAAATCTAAATTTCTTATTTCTTTCAATTGGTATCAAAGGTTTAGTTTTGATGGTGTCTGTGAGATTTTTCTTGTTAAATTTCTATTGTTTGAATTCACAAACCCTAAATTTTTATTATTAATTTCCCTTCATCCCTTCAACCCACAACTATTTCTTTTGTTTTATGTAAACCCAATCTTTTGTTTTTGTGTAAACTAATATCTGTTTTTGTGTAAAGGCTCAATCCCACTATTGGTTGCGATAGTGGCAAAACGAATTGGCCTAGCTTTGGATCGATTTAGGATTTCGTATCAGTTGCACCGAACGCATGTCTTGTGGTGTCGACTACATTTCGAGAAGTTGCTCTCGGGTTGAGTGACGCCAAACGCAGGTCCTATGGAGTCGGGCACTTGCGTTCAATTTTTTAGTTAAAATTTTTAATTTTTATGTAGTTTTTAAAATTTTTTAATTTTCGCGTTTTCTATAACAAGTTTATTTTCGTAGAGTCTTAATCCAGAATTGTTATTGTTGATTATATTGTGCAATATTTCATTGAGGATTTATGATATGTCAATGTATCTTGATAATATTTTTGGATATCTTTTATGGTTGAGAGCTCGCCTTCACGGGATGGATTGTGATAAATATCAATTTTGTAAAATTTTTTGGATGTCTTACATAATTTTAATCTCACCTTCGTGAGATGGATTATGTTAAGAACATTATTCTATTGTGCACTATTCATCTTATTGTTGCATTAATATTTATATTAATAATAAACTTACCTTTCGTTTGTTTATTGTTAACGTAATTCTTGGTGAATAGCTTGTTATATTCTTAAGGTTTTCAATACCCTCTCAATATTAGCTTTAAGGATATAATATTGTGGTTCAAAGCTATGGTTAGTTATATTATTAAGGTTTTCAGCATCATCTCGATATTAGCTCTAAGGAAATAATATTATGGTTGAAAGCTGAACATTCTTTGTGGGAATACATGTTATTGTTGATATGTTCTATTCAAGTTTTGCCTATGCACATAGTTTCCTTGATCAAGCTATATGGAACTAATTATGGAATGGGTGGAATCGATTAAACTATTTTTAGCAATCTCATGTGTTGATGTTGCTCTCAATGAAGATGGTTTTCCTATACCTACCGATACATCTTCTGCTGAACAAAAGATGAAATATGGCAAATTCCAATAAGATATGTTTGATGACCATGAAGGTTGTTTTAGGAGAGAATTTTTTTTTTGTGACAGATATTAGATTTTCTTCCTTATGTGTTTGATATGTTGATGACTTTTTATAATACTCAGAAAGAAGAATGGCTAGTGGATGAATTGATTTCTATGTTATCTCATGAAGAATAGACTATGAAGAAGGGTAAGGGATATTCAATATGTCTCTCATAAGAATGTTTAGAATAAGAATAAAGATTTATGCATAGACAAGACTACTAAAGTTTCTTCGAAAAGTCACTCACCTTCAAAGAAGTTAGAGATACTTGATTTGGTGCATTTTGATGATAATGGTGTCGATATAATGAAAAAGGGTTGCCTAGGCAAAAGCATGAAATATGTTGCTTTATTGTAGAATTGGTAAGGGTCTTGACCTAGTGGAGAAGGGGAGATTTATTGGGCTAGTTCTCTCCTTGTGAGACCCAAATCCATTATTTTTTATGTGTTCCTGATACATGACAAACCCAATATATTGTATCCATATTTTGATTACAATAAAAAAATAAATAATAATAATAAATATTAACCCAACGGTGAGTGAAGAAGTGTGTAGGCAGCTGCTTTGAAGAAGAGAGGAAACAAAATTTGCAACTACTACCTACAACAACCAAGCTCGATTGCTTTGAATGTCCGACAGTGAAATCTTGTCCAATGGAGCTGCAATTTTTATTGAAGATTCATCGCTCATAGTTCTTCATTTTATACGATGGGATTATCCATTGGAGGTCTGTAGAAGTGTCAGGAATTTTAGGAAGTGTTGTTGTCCGTAGCAAATTCCTCTCACTGGCAATCTTGGTTATTTCAAAGATCTAACGGTAATATCTTCTCCAATTGTGCTGAAACGTTTACTGGAATTTCCCCCACTCATAGTGCTTCATTATGAACGGTCGGATTTACAATCAGAGCTTTGGTTTGTTCCCAAAAAATTCATGAATAGAGGCAATTTTTTCTAGTGATGAAATTCTCAATCTATTCATTGTTAAATTTCAACTTGTTGATATTTTGGGTCATTGTGGGTGACCATTTGAGGATTAGGAAGAGTTGTATTGGTTTTTTTCATGTTAATTATTGGTGTTGATTTGTTCTTTTTTTTTTAGACTGCAAATTGGCTTTTAGTTGGTTAATTAATTGCGTCCAATTTTATTGCTTCCACTGCCAAAATTTATCATTATGGCATCATTCAAGAAGAAAGGTGGTGAAAAGAGTGGGTATACACCTATTCCTGAAGCTAAAAAGTTATCTGGAGTGAAGCCTAAATTTTAGGGCAAGTGCAATTTTGTGATGTTTCTGGACATAAGCAAACAAATTGTTTTAAGTTCAAAAATTGGCTAGAGAAGAAGAGGGAAACTAAAAACAAGGAGAAGACCAAGTGATAGAGAGTTATCAGTTGTAGTTGGCAATGGTGCTAATGTTGGAGTGGAGCATATTGGACATAAGTTTGAAATTGAGTAGTGGATATGATTTGAGTTTAAATGATATTGTTTATGTACCTTCCATAGAAGGAACTTGATTTTCATTTCTGTTTTGGACAAATGTAGTTTTACATTTGTTTTTGGTAGCAATAAAGTTGAAATTTTCTAAAAACTCCTTATGAACTTATGACAGGAAGGAGACCTACTTTCAAACATTTTCGTTTATGGGGTTGTAAGGCAAAAGTTAGACCCTATGATCGAGAGATTAAGAAACTTGATCCCAAGAATGTTTCTGGCTTCTTTGTTTAATATAACATTGGGTCTATAGGTATCATATTTTACTATCCTAATCACACTACCAAAATCATTGAGTCTGATCATGCAGTCTATCTTGAAGGGAACTCAAGAGATAATTCAATCATACAACCACGTACAGTTGAATTAAGAGAGTAGGATGTTGATATTCCTTTTCCTATTGCACCCATTGTAGAGACTAATCCATTTGATTTGATTCATAATGTTATTGCTGACCCTATTATTGATACCAATATTGATCATATTGTTCAAGGGGATGTTCCAAATCCATATGTTATTGAGCCTGCTCCTAGAAGACCAGGAAGAGTTTCTACATATGCTGAATCTACCAGGTTCAAGGATTATATTTTGTATTTGCAGGAACATGAGTTTAATTATTTTAGGATATCAATCCTAATTCTTTTCATGAAGTCATTTCTAATTATGATCATTTATAATGGATGGCTGCCATGGAGGATGAATTGGCTTCTATAATGAATAATGGTGTTTGGGATTTGGTAAAATGACCTGCTAGGTGCAAATCTGTTGGTTGCAAATGAGTCTTTAGACTAAGTGTGATGTCATTGGAGAAGTGGAAAGGTACAAAGCCATACTTGTTGCAAAAGGATATAATCAAAGGGAAGGCATAAACTATAAAGAGATATTTTCTCTTATTTCTACTAAAGATTCATTCTGTATTATGATGACATTTGTAGCTCATTTTGATCTAGAGCTTCATCAAATTTATGTGAAGACTGCATTCTTGAATGGTGACCTCTTTAAGGATGTGTTCATGGTCCAACCTAATGGTTTTATTGAAAATGGTAAGGAACACATGGTCCGTAAATTGAGAAAATCGATATATGGCTTGAAACAGGCTTCAAGATAGTGGTATCTGAAGTTTGATAACATTGTTATTTTCCTCAACTTCAAGGAGAACATAGTTTACCAGTGTATCTATTTGAAGTTTAGTGGGAACAAATCCATCATTCTTGTTTTATATGTTGATGATATTCTTCTAGCTAGTAATGATATTGATTTCTTGCACGAGACCAAAAAAATGCTAACAACTATTTTGATATAAAGGATCTTGGAAATGCCTCTTTTGTTTTTGGGCATTGAGATTAATCGAGATAGATTTCGTGGCACTCTTGGTTTATCTCAGAAAATTTACATTAAGAGAATTTTAGATAGATTCAACATGAAATTTTGTAAGCCCTGCATTACTCCCATTAAAAAGGGTGAGAAGTTTTCTAAGTCCTAGTGTCCTCAAAATGATTGTCAAATAAATGGAGAAATTCCTTCTGCTTCCGTTGTTGACAGCCTTACGTATGTTAAAGTTTGCACATGTCCTAATATTGCTTTTGTTGTTAATGTGCTTGGACGATACTTGAGCAATCCTGGTCTGGCTCACTGGTAAGCTACAAAGCGAGTTATGAGGTATCTAGAAGGTAGCAAAGATTTTATTTTGACTTATAGAAGATTAGATTGCCTTAAAGTGAAGGGGTATACTGATTTTGATTATAGTGGTTGCCTAGATGATTTAAAATCTACATCCGGGTGATATTCATGTTGGTTAAAGGTGTTGTTTCTTGGAAGAGTATTAAACAAACACTTACAACTACTTCAATCATAGATGTAGAGTACATAGCGTATTATGAGACTACACATCAAGCAATTTGATTGAAAATTTTTATCGTTGAGCTTGGCATTATGGAGAGTATCTCTAGGCTTCTTACTATATATTGTGATAACTCTATTGTGATGTGCTTCTCATGTAATAATAACACCACAAAAAATTTAACATTTTGACACAAAATTCATGTTTATTAGAGAGAAGATTCAGGAGTTTCAAACTCGAGTTGAGCATATTCCCATAAAGCTTATGACCACAAACCCTTTAACTAAGGGATTGACTGTTAAAGTCTTTGTTAAGCATGTAACCCATATGAGTGTAATGAGGTCTTTTGATGTATTGGTTTAGTGGGAGTTTTCTATTATATATGTACTTCTCTTTTAGACCTCATTTATTGTATTGGATGTAACCCGTATGGGTGTAATGAGGTCTTTTCATTATTGGTTTAGTGGGAGTTTTCTATTATATATGTACTTGCCTTTTAGACTTCATTTATTGTATTTGATGTAACTTGTATGGGTGTAATGAGGTCTTTTGGATCTCATTTATTGTATTGTATTGATGTAACCCGTATGGGTGTAATGAGATGTATTGGTTTAGTGAGAGTTTTCTATTATATATGTGCTTTCCTTTTGGACTTCATTTATTGTATTGTTATTTTTTTTAAATGTTTGACAATAATTATTTATTGTTCTGATGACAATTATCTTGTATTTTCATATTTTGTTTATTACGATTTGTGTAATTGATATTATTTTGTATAATGGCATAATTTTGAGACGTTTTGGATTCAGTCGCAAATTGTTATTGTGGTGAGATTGTTTTAATCTCATATGGCATCTTGGGTGGATGATTGGGACATATATTTTTATATTTCACATTCATAAAGATTATTGAAATACAACTTTTTCATTTTTATATGATATTGTCACTCTTTTGGGTATAATCATCTGCAGTGATAAAATGGTTAAACATTTCATTTTGGATCTTTTGGTTAAATATGTTGTAATACTTTGACATTTTATTGTGGTCACATGTTCTGAGTTATTCTGGATTAATTTTCAATGTTGTAATCTAATTTATATTGTCCAAGTGAGAAAACGGGAAATAATTATTTTGTGGACATACATAAATTAATAATTTGTCCTGATTAACTTAGTTGCCGAAATATTATGTAACTATTATTCTTATTATTTCCTGAGTTAAACAAAGTGATATTGTTTAGAATGTGAATATATATATGTCCGACCTATTATACCCTATTTATGAATAAAAATATAGTTCTTCTTAAAGGGGTTTTCTGACATTGGGAGCACTTTTTAGACTTTTTTTCTCTATTCTTTACACATATCACTGAACCAGGAAGAACAGAATCAGTAAGATAATGACTCCAAGCTCTCCTATTCCATGTTCTAATTCTTCTTAATCTTACATAATCTGATTTACTCATATGCCATAATCAAATATGCCATAATCAAGCTAACCTGATAGTCCTAAATTTCTTATTTCTTTCGAGAGTCACTAAACATAATTGAGAACATCTTTGAGGACAAAGAGCAAGAGCAATGCTATTAGGTACATGAAGTATGCAGCAAAGGATGTCCAAAGAGGAAAAGTGGGGCGAAAACTAGCAGTGAGGCCCATCACTGCACAAACTATTGCCACAACCAGTACATCTGCTGAGAATTGCCAAG
>Ga0209700_105711_pt1 | contig 20503 bp, 15 predicted proteins | sample SiratroredBW_FD_187528 | JGI IMG/M metagenome (GOLD analysis project Ga0209700, IMG submission 187528) | Root nodule microbial communities of legume samples collected from California, USA - Siratro red BW (SPAdes) (version 2) | ecosystem: Host-associated > Plants > Roots > Nodule | place: USA...
TTCAATGCACGAGTCTTCCGGAAGTAGAGTCAAGTTTATAGTGTGTCAGTGTCTTATATTGTGATGGTGCATGTAACTGAATGAAAGACTTGAGTGGTGTTAATATTTGTGTTTGAATTGAAATACTCAAGTATTATTAAAATTTTGGTTAGCTTACCCTTTGTTTTGTTGTACTTGTGTTTTGATATCTGTTTGCAATGATCGTGTTTTTGGCACGGGAGCAGATGGTGTTGCAGATGGGTCTGTGGAGGATTATTTGGAATAACTGGTGCTTTTAGGCATAAGCTAAATTTGAAAAATAATTTGGAGATAATTTGTAATTATGTTTTAGTAGAACTCTGAAGGTAGAATTTTTAAATACTTTAGTTTAAAGGATTATTGTATGTTGATGAATTTTAATGATGATTAGTAGAATGTTTAGTTTTATGTATGTTATTTTTGGGTGTTACATTATGCATTCTTCTAGAATTTCATACGTGCTCTCCATTCAGATATGTATTCTTAAAAAAGGAATTTTTTTTCATGCATACATCCAAAAAAAAATTAAAAAAAAAAGTTTCGTGCATTCATATGTCTTACAAACAAAAAATAAATAAAAATTTTCATACATTCATATTAAAAAATAAATAAATAAATTCATGCATTCACAAATGTATTTTTTGTTCCTCTAAAAAAAGTTCTTGCAAGCATAAATACATTTCTCAAAAGATAAAATTTCATGCATCATATATGCATTCCCAAAATTTCATGCACTCATAAATGCATTTAAAAAAATGTCCCAAATTTCATAAATACGTTTTGGCAAAAAAATAATTAAATTCAAAAAAAAAAGAAAACAAAAAAAAGGAAAATTTGGTGAGTTATTTGTTCATGAATCATTGAATTCACAATATTGCGAATAATAATAAAATGTGGATAATTCAAGCAAAATGTTTGATAAAGGTAAAAATTGGCTTTTCCAAGGAAACATTTGCATACATAGTGTTTGTTACCTGTTGGCTTTCCCAAAATTACCAGACTTTCCCAAAATTTCCAAGATTTCCAAAATTCCTAAATGAAAGAATTGTCCAAATAATTACCATTAGCTAAGAATATGTTTACATTGGAGGCAGAATGTCAGTTTTCTGTTAGTTGGCCAATCTCCTATCTCTATTCTTCAGGGGCATTAGAAAAAATCAGAAAAAATAAGTCTGTTAGATTGAAAATCCAAAAGGGCGATATATAAGGAAAAGATAGGACAATAAAAAAGAAAAAAAAAAGAGAAAAATGACATGTGTGAGAAGTCATTAACTTTTCTCCATTGTTAAACTCTTTGAAAATCAAGCAATCATGATTCAAAATGATATATGGTCATGTTTCTTCATCTAAACACTTTTACACATCCTTTGCACCTTTTTGAGCCAAAAATAAATTTTTATTTCAAAAATACCCTAAGTAAGGATCATTGATATGTTGAAGGTTCCAAGGAAGAAATTCATCAAAGAAAGAGCATGTTAAAAACTCTTCATCCATCAAAGAAGTATTCTAATAGAAAAGGTTCATAAAAAAGGAAAAGAAAAATCCTAATCCATCCAAGAAGATGTACTATCAGAAAATCCTAATGAAAAAACATTCTTCAAAGAAGAAGTGCATCAAAAGCTTCTCAAGATTGAAAAAGAAGGAAAAAGAAGAAAAAAGTAAGGAAAATGAACATGATGGAGGAAAGCTCATAAAAGAAGACTTTGACTATTTACAATATTGGCTGATGGTCCTTGTTAATTTTTTTTTCAAACCTACAAATTAATTTTGAGCCTTTATATCCTTTTCTTCACAACCTGTAACCTCTGGCCACGTTACAAGCACAAGTCCATATTGATTGAGGAATGATTGCAACGATTTTCATAAAGTTTAGCTTTGTAACAAGAGGACGTGACTGATAATACGTGTTAAAAAATGAAAAAAGAAAAATGAATGAAAAATGAAAAAAGGAAGATGTCTACTAGAATGCCTTTTTCAGAAATATACAGGTCAACTGATAATGAAATATCAAAAGTCCCATATGGGGCAATCCGATACCCTTGCCTTCCCTCACACATATCTCATGATACATATCAACTGGGGCAATCCTATTTCTAGTACCTTTGTCATCCCTCATACAACACTAGGGCAATCCGGTTTCATCCGTACCTTGGTTATCCCATTTTTTTTCACCTTACAAGACAAGCAATCCTTCGCACAAATCTCATCATTCCCCTTATACATACAAACTGGGGCAATTTACATGAATTGTCTTACTTTTAAGACCAGCCTTTTACACTATCCTTATTTTCTTTCGAACCAAGTATTCATACCTCCAAGCTTAAAGCCCACATAGTCATCCCAACACACCAAAACTGGGGCAATCATGTTTGAAGATTTGTACCCCCAGTATCTTTCAAATACCTCAAACTCCCTAGACACTTGCCCTTTTACCCATGGGTTCAAGCAAGCTTACATCTAAACAATGTTTCTAAAAGAAAAGTTGATGGCTACACCATGTTGACATTAACTTCAAATGTCCTTGGTTTTCTCAAAAATGGATTTGTATCTGGTGAATTCAATGATTACCAAGAAATTCTGATTTTACACATTGAAATTCTGAAAAAAAAAAAAAAAAGGAAAAACACTTTTGCACATATTTTCACTTTGCAGCTTTTACATATTTTTGAAATACTTGTACATATAAATTTTTGAAAAAAATTTAAAAATATTTCTTTGTATACATCTTTTTGAAACATTGTATTTGAAAAATTTACTGAAAAAAATCATCATTTATAAAATCATTGAAAAGTTTGTATATACATTAGCATTGAAAATGAAAGAAAATCAAAAATAGAATTTCATGCATTAAAATATGCATTATCATTCTAGAAAGTTCACAAAGTTTCATGCATTCATATATGCATTTTTCAAACAGAAAAAAAAAATCAAAAATTCATATTCAATCAAAATTTTTATGCATGTATTCTTCAAAAAGAAAAAAAAAATCAAATTTCATGCATTTTCATTCAAATTAAAATTCATATTCAATCAAAAATTTCATGCATGCATCATTCAAAAAAGAATAAAAAAATCAAATTTCATGCATTCATATATGCATTCTTCAAAAATAACAAAACAAAAAAAAAATCAAGTTTTATGCATTCATAAATGCATTCTTCAAAAAAATAAATCGAAAAGACAAAAAGAATTCATGCATTCAAACAGACATTTTCATTCAGAAAATTCACAAAGTTTCATGCATTCATAGATGCACTCTTCAGAAAGAACAAAAAATCAAATTTCATGCATTCAAACATGCATTTTCATTCAAATCAAAAATTTATATTCAATCAAAGTTTCATGCATTCATAAATGCATTCTTCAGATAGTACAAAAAATCAAATTTTATGTATTCAAACTTGCATTTTTATTCAAATCAAAAATTCATATTCAATCAAAGAATTTCATGCATTAAAACATATATCTTCGAAAGAATAAAAAGTAATCATCATATAAAGAATCAAATGTCATGCATTCATGTATATCAACATTGTCACAACCAGGATCACGACGGGGCGGTTGTCCAAAAATAATTTCCTTTTTTGAAAAATAACGGAGTCGCCACCATAATTTATTAAAGGAAAAACTATGGAAAACCAAAAAAAAGTCAGATAAGGCAAGTTTGCAAAACCGGATTTAGAGTCCAGGAGTCGGTTACGTGTGGGGAAGGTACTAGCACCCCACAACGCCTGCCCTAAGGCGGTACCTTTAATTAAACAAGTAAAATAAAAGAGTGATTTTTAGAAATATTTATTTTTCCCAAAAAACAGAAATAGAATGCAAATAACAACAAACAAAAATATATTTTTTTTAATATGGGGCCCGACAAGGATTTGACCTCGCTCCTACGTATCTCTATACAAGATAGAAAATCAGGGTATACGTAGTTCTGTTCTTGGGTATTTGTGAGGGACGTTTTTGTTGAGATGTGGTTCTTGTAGGGTTCGCTGAAAGGTTTCGAAGCTTGCATTTTTTCCGTGAGTGATATTTGGTTTGTGTGTTTAGGAAGTGGGGTTAACATGGCATAGAAGGTGGTTTGGTTGATGATTATTAGAATGGAATGAAAAGGTGATGGAGGTTCATGGTGGGATGTACAGTGGAGATGCAGGGCAAAAACACAATGCAGAAACATTGTGAAACTATGCGTTCATCGAGATGCATGTTGATGAAATAGGAATAATTGTGAGTACTTTTTATTTTATGCCATAAATGAATGTACAAGCAAAAGGGAAAAAAACATACCTGATGCCTAATCTTTTCTTTCTGAGCGTGCTTTCTTCTTTTCTCTCTTCTCAATATTCTCTCTCTCGTTCTCTTTTTTTCTCCATCACCAAAATGATCCCCCCTTTTCTTTTTCTTTCTCTAACTAATATATCTCTTTTTCTTTTTTTTCATTATTTTAATTGATATTTTTTTTAAAACGTCAGTGGTTCAGTTCAAAGAAGTTACCACTCTTTGACTTATTCATATTTATTATTTTTAATTTTTTAAAATTAATATTAAAATGAATCTACCCAGGAATGAGACTTAAAACATTTTCCAACGGTAAAAATCTGTGAGCTCAGCTTCCTAGTCTGTTAGTCTGATCATTGATCAGAGGTCCTTTGATGCAGATTTAAGTTCTTGAGGACCTTAGGCTATTGGGATTGTTAATATTTGTGTTTGAATTGAAATACTCAAGTATTGTTAAAATTTTGGTTTGCTTACCCTTTTTTTGTTGTACTTGTGTTTTTGATATCTGTCTGCAATGATCGTGCTTTTGACACAGGAGCAGGTGACGTTGCATATGGATCTGTGGAGGATCATTTGGAATGAGTGGTGCTTTTAGGCATAAGCTAAATTTGAAAAACAATTGGGAGATATTTTGTAATTATGTTTTAGTAGAATTCTGAAGGTAGAATTTTTAAATACTTTAGTTTAAAGGATTATTGTATGTTGATGAATCTTAATGATGATTAGTAGAATGCTTAGCTTTAGGCATGTTATTTTTGGGCTGTTACATTTATGGTATCAGAGCAGTTCATCCTTAGGATGCCCTAAGGATAGTGGGCATATTGTGTTTCTTCTGCGTGTGAATTTCATTGAGCTTTTGTTTAGAGGAATAGGTAATATATTTCTAATTGGATATGTAACCATTTTATGTGAAGTTTGAGTGTGTTTGAGTTAAGTTGATTGTGATGTATGTGAATGAAATAATTAAGACAGAAAGGAATCTTAATGAAGTGATGAGGGTGCACACTCATAACTTAATCAAGAGAGGTTTCCATCTTAATGTTTCGTTTTAAAATATATTTGAAGGATATGTTATGCTTGATTAATTAGATTTTTTTTATGAAATTTAATGTTAGTATTAAGTAAGAATGTGTGTGAAGTATTTTATTTTAGTGTTTGGTAACATGTTCTTTTGTGTCACAATTTTGTATGGATATTGGGTTTACCAGTTAGAAAACTTTGTTTTACTTTTGGATTCTACATCAATGTAAGTAAGAGCATAACTAACATCTGAGATTAGCATTAAAAATTTGGAGTGAGAAGCATGGGATGCCAAACCCTCTAAGTGGGAGTGTTTGGACTGATGGAGGTGAACTTCTGAAGGCATTTGATATCATCTAGGAGAAACCTCAGTAAATCTAGCCAAAAGAAGAAGCAGTGTTTTAGTAGGAATACCTTAGGATAGTTACAAAGATAAGAAGTTTAGTAGGTTTAGTTGGCTACTATTGGAGATTCATGGAAGATTTCTCAAAGATGGTAACACGTTTGATGCAGGTGACTCAAACAATCAAACTTCTACATGAATCGATAGGTGTGAGTAGATTTTTAGAGAGATGGCGAAACGGTTGACCAATGCTTCAGTGTTAGTGATTTCTGATTCAGGTAAATCTTTGAAGGGTCTTATGATGCCTCACATTAGGGATGAGAGAGGTGTGGATGCAAGAAAAGAAAATGGTAGTGTATGCTTCTAGGCATCTTAAGGTATATGAGAGAAATCAGTATAATCATGATTTGAAGTTAACTGCTATGGTATTTATACCAAGAGGTTTGTAGCATTGCAGATATGGAGTTTAGTTTCATGTCTTCAAAGATTATAAGGGCTTAGAGTATCTACTTAGTCCAAAATAGTTGAAATGAGGCGAAGGAGGCAAATAAAGTTTTGAAGAGTTGTGACTTCCAATGGATGTGTCATCTAAAAATGGTTGATATGGTGGTAGATGATTTGGGTGGAAAATCAGTTCAAATATTAACATGGAAGATCGAAGAGCGGCTATTGATTTGAGCAATTTAGAGATCTGAATTTAAAGGTGAATTTCCACAAAGGCTTTATTAGTTGTGGAAGGTTAACCATAACTAATGATTTCTTTGGAAAAATCAAGAGAAACAGTTGAAAAATCCTAGTTTGAATGGCACTATAGAGTTATTAGGAACAGAGCACACAAAAGACTTTGCTTTGGGGACTGATGGAATGTTGAGGTTCAAAGACAGACCTTGTGTCTCTACAAATGACTAGCTAAAGAGAATGAATTTAGATGAACGACATAAGAGTCACCTTAGTTTACACCAAGGTATGACTAAGATGTACAAAGGTCTTAAGGAGTTATTTTGGTAGTCAGGTATGAAAACGATTGTAGCTCAATATGTTGTTGCTTGTTTGACTTGTCAGAGGGAAAAAGTAGAGCATCAGAAACCTGATGGGTTATTGCAGCCATTGGATGTTCTTGAGTGGAAGTAGGATAGCATATCCATAGACTTTGTTACTTAGTTGCCAAGGTCAACTCTTGGTCCTGATGTCGTCTGGATGATAGTAGATCTGGAGTGCTCAATTCTTGCATGTGAATATGAGGATATCTATGACTAAGTAGGCTTATATATATGTTAAGGAGATAGTAAAACTACATGGAGTGCCATCTAGTATGGTGTTCGATCGGGATACAAGTTAATGTCCCGATTTTGCCAGATTCTACAGGATGCATTAGAAACCAAGCTGAGAATGAGTTCTACATATTATCCCTAAACCGATGGGCAGTCAGAGAGAACAACCAATCTTTAGAAAACTTGTTAAGAACATGTGTTTTGGATCATCTTGGTATTTGGGATGAGATTTTATCACTAGTGGAGTTCAGCTACAATAACAGTTATCATGCTAGCATTTGAATGGCTCCCTATGAAGCTTTGTATGAGAAGAAGGTATCAAACTCTACTGTGTTGGTACCAGGATGAAGAGGCAGTGTTGGTTGGGCCAAAGTTACTCCAACATAATACTGAGAAGGTAAAGCAGATCCAAAAATGGAAGAAGGCTTCCCGGAGTAGGCAAAAGTCTTAAGATGATACACAAAGGAAGCCTTGGAGTTTGCAAGGGGAGAGCATGTCTTCTTGAGAGTTTCGCCTACTAAAGGTGTAGGAAGGGCTATCAAGTCAAGGAAGTTAACTTCTAAGTTTGTAGGGCCATATCAGATCCTTAAAAAGAGTGGGACCTGTGGCTTATGAGGTTGCTCTGCCTCCACAGTTAACCAACCTACACAATGTATTTCATGTGTCGCAATTGAAGAAATATGTGCATGACCCTAGCCATATCCTAGTAATAGATGAAGTGCAAGTCAAGGAGAAGTTGAGTTTTGAAGCCCAACTGATCAGAATTGTAGACCAGCAGACAAAGCAACTCAGAGGCAAAACCATCAGCATGTGGAAAATATTCTGGGATGCCAGAGTTGGTGATTCCACTTAGAAGCTGGAGGAGACCATTAGCGAAAGTTACTCTCACCTTTTTCCTATACAGTCAATTTTCGAGGACGAAAACTTTTCTTGTTGGGGAGAATGTAACAACCTAGAAAATCTGTCATCTGAGTAGAAGTGGTAAAAGTGGAATGAGCATCTGATTATTATATTATTAAACTAAAAACAAGTATTTATAGGAAAAGTTAGTAATCAAGTCTCATTCCCACTTGAGCCACCATCTCTCTAAAACCTCTGACCTCTCTCTTCTCTAACTTCTCTCTAAGACTTTGCGTCTGTCTTCCATCAGTTTCTCGAGCGGAGCCCACCATTGGACTCGCGGCAGAGAACAGAGCAAGTTTACTCGATCAGAATCTCCAATAGAGTAAGTTCGTTTTCTGCCCCTTCTCTTAGACTCAGTTTTAGGTTTTCACTTTCCTCTGCTTACTGAGCTTGCATGTGGCCTCTGAGCCATCAGACGGTGCCTCTGAGCCATCAGACGGTGTCTCTGTGAGCTCAGCTTCCTACTCTGTTAGTCTGATCGTTGATCAGAGGTCCTTTTATGCAGATTCGAATTCCTGAGGACCTTAGGCTATTGGGATTGTTATAGAGAATTTCAACTGCAATTCAGGTAAGGGAAGCTAACCTTAGTGCTTGTTTGGTTTATAAATTTAAGTCTTGAATAGAGAAGTTAATAATTGTAGTAGTTGTACAATTTGTATCTAGTAAAGTTTCCTGCAGGTCTGAAATGTTGGATTAATGTTGAATTGAATGTTGCATGTATAAGATAGTTGTGTTAAAATTGATGGTATGTTGATCTGTTGAATAGGGTAGATCATTCATCGTGTATGTGGCTTGATTTTCACCCAATTTAGTCATCTGAGGCATGCATAGTAACTCTGATGTAATGGATACTGCTGGTTTTTCTGCATTTTTCACTCAGGCTAGGCAATCTCACCTAGGCAAAGTCACTTGAAAACCTGAGAGGTGCTCTCAGGTCCAATTTCACCCAGGCGAGAAGTGTTTCGCCCGAGCGAGGGTAGGGTCGCCAAGGCGAAAATGACCCTTGATCTCTGGACCAATTTCGCTCAAGCGAGAGGACTTCTCGCTCAAGCTAGAAATTTTTGCTCAAGCTAAATCCCAAAAAAAAAATTTTTTTTTTGGGCTTTCTGTTTTGATTGATTGATTCTTTGGTAATGCAATGTATGGATTTAACAAGATAGATTAATTGATAATTCAAATTTAATTGTATTGATAATTTAGGAATTTCTTTCATTTTTTTTTAGATTTCGATTGAGATTCAAAAGTGAATGAATGAATTAGTAGAGATCTATGTTATGATGTGATATTGATAGAGTATTGATGAAGTTGGTCAAGGTCTAGGCATAGTGTTTTCAAGAAAGAAAACACCCGTATTTGGGTTAGTTAGGAAGTGCATTGTCTAAGGATCGGGTGAACGATTGATATCCTGACTCTACTAGTAGTATGAATCAAATAGATGATTATTACTAGGTGGTGAGAGTTGAAGGAGGTCTGAACTGGGTGACTGCAGCTTGAAACATAGCTGGTCAGGAAAGTCTCAGGGGGACTAACCTTGTCATACATGATTGATGATTCATTTATATGGAGGTTGTGTGGGTTCACAGTGTGGAGATGTATAACAGGTGCATATCTTTAGGTCTATTCAATGCACGAGTCTTCCGAAGTAGAGTCAAGTTTGTAGTGTGTCAGTGTCTTATATTGTGTTGGTGCATGTAACTCAGTGAAAGACTTGAGTGGTGTTAATATTTGTGTTTGAATTGAAATACTCAAGTATTATTAAAAATTTGGTTAGCTTACCCTTTGTTTTGTTGTACTTGTGTTTTTGATATCTGTCTGCAATGATTGTGTTTTTTACACGGGAGCAGATAGCGTTGCAGATGGGTCTGTGGAGGATCATTTGGAATGAGTGGTGCTTTTAGGCATAAGCTAAATTTGAAAAACAATTTGGAGATATTTTGTAATTATGTTTTAGTCACAGTCAGGATCTCGGTCTTACTCTTCAATTGTAACTTTCCAACACTGTTAAGGTTTCAAATCTTTATTTTGAGTGTTCACATGGTGTTCGTTTACATACTTCTACAACATGGATGTATAATCTCAGAGACATTGTCCAGAGATTTGATTTTAAAGTGATGATGCAGGATTTTAGACACGATCAAGATCTTGATCTCACTCTTCAATTGCAACCTTCCAACACTGTTAAGATTTTGACTCTTTATATTGAGCGTTTACATGGTGTTCGTCTACATACCTCTACAAACATGGTTGTATAATCTCATAGACGTTGTCCAGAGATTTGATTAAGTGATGAGGCATGATTTTAGACAAGGTCAGGATCTCAATTTCACATTTTTATGTATGACCCTCTCGTCTCAGTATAAGGTCAGTTCGATTCAAAATTTACGACTCGTCTCAGTACAAGGTCAAAATGAAGAACAACGACCACCATCTCGTCTCAGTACAAGGTCAATTCAAAATTCAAAGTTTATGACCCTCTCGTCTCAGTACAAGGTCAAAATGAAGAACAACGACCCTCTCGTCTCAGTACAAGTTCAGTTCAAAAATCAAAGTTTATGACCCTCTCGTTTCAGTACAAGATCAAATTGAAGAACAACGACCCTCTCGTCTCAGTACAAGGTCAGTTCAATTCAAAATTTACGACCCTCTCGTCTTAGTACAAGGACAAAATGAAAACAACGACCCTCTCGTCTCAGTACAAGGTCAGTTCAAAAATCAAAGATTATGGACCTCTCGTCTTAGTACAAGGTCAGTTCAATTAAAAGTTTACGACCCTCTCGTCTCAGTACAAAGCCTCTATCCATGTACCTATTTTATTTTCAAAACCGAACCAAATTAGTATTTTTATCCTTACCTCTCTTTTAGTCAGATAATCTGAACTTTTTAAAAGTTCATATCATTTGGTAAAATTTAAGTAAGAATGGGCAATTGTCAACACCCAATTTTGTTTGGGCAAATAAAGTTATTTTAAAATAAAAAAAAATGAAGAAAATTAAAATTAAAAAATGTACTTTATCATATTTTTTTCATTTTAAAATAAATAAAAAAAGAAGAAAAAGTTTTGAAATTTTATCATAATCTCCATCTCAGCCATCCTAAAATATCCCTAAAACGCAAATTTCCAAAATTCAAAATCTCAGTGAATCATGGAAGCAAGAACACCATAACACTGAATAGTAACCTTAATCCTATTAGAGCACTCCAAAAGAAACGCTAAACCATTTTTTTTTATTATTATCATCAATATTTTTTTCTCTTTTCTTAACAAATCAATAAATAATATTTTTTTTTCAAATAAATTTGTCAAAATATAAAAAAACACAAAATTTTAAAAAATTAAAATGTCAAATAAATCTTCAAATTAGAACTACGTGAACCTTGATTTTTTTATCAGGATAAAAATACATAGGATCGAGGTTAATCCTTATCGAGCCCAAAAAATTAAAAAAAAAATTTCTTTGTTATTATTTGTTTGTTTATTATTCATTCTTTGTTTGCAATTCTTATAAATATATATTTATTTTTTATTTGTAATTACTATTTTTTGGAATAACATTTTGAAAAACCACACTTATTTATGCTTATTTGATTAAAAGTACCGTCTTAGGACGGGCGTTGTGAGAGTATTAATATCTTCCCACACATAACCGACTCCCGAATCCATACCTGGTTCGCAAACATTTTATTTTTGGTTTTTCTATAGTTTTCCATAATAAACTATGCGCGACTTCAATTCTCAATTTTAAATATTTTTAAATTAATTTTTTGATCACCTCGTCGTGATCTCGGTTGTGACATAAGACAAAATACAAAAACAAACTATTCAAACTTTAATAATTACATATTAACAATTCAAACTTTAACAATTACGTATTATTGATAACTTTATCTCAATAATGGAGTTTGTGACATACAAAATTGACTTCTTTTCTTATTAGTGGATTCTTTCATTATTATGTGCTTGGACGGTGCATATCTTCATTTTGAAGATAAGGATTTGATTTAGATGACCGTGCCTCCGAGTTGTTCTTTGCATAGCCATGTAATGATGGTTCAACTTGTATAATCATTTCAAACCTTTCTTTGAAACAATAATGATAACAATAATATTAATAATAATGATAATAATAATCATAATCATAATGATAATATTAATGATAATAATAATAATATTAACGATAATTATAATAATAATCATCTTGATAACAATAATATTATTGATAATGATAATAATAATAATAATAATAATTATAATCATAATGATAACAATAATATTAATGAAAATGATAATGATAATAATAATGATAATATTAATGATAACAATAATATTATTGATAATGATAATAATAATGATGATAATAATAATAATAATAATAATAATAATAATAATGATAATTGTAATGATACAATAATATTAATGATAATGATAATAATAATGATAATCATAATGATAATATTAATGATAATAATAATATTAATGATAATGATAATCATAATCATAATTATAATATTAATGATAATAATAATATTAATGATAATGATAATAATAATAATAATAAGGATAATCATAATGATAACAATAATATTATTGATAATAATAATAATGATGATAATAATAATAATAATGATAATGATTAAAATAATAATAATAATAATAATTACAATAATAATATTAATATGATAATGATAATTACAACAATAATAATAATATTAATGATAATGTTATGATTATCATTGTTATTATTATTATCATCATTATCATTATCATTACCATTAATATTATTGTTATAATTATCATTATTATTATTATTATTATTATCATTATTTGATAATAGTTGCTTTGGCTTTAGCAAAAGAGTTTGAAATGATAATATTAAAGAGTTGTCATTACATGCAAAGTCATGTAATGATGGTTCAACTTGTAGAATCATTTCAAACTCTTCCTTTGATGCTGCTAAAGCCAAATCAGCCATTATTAAATAATGACAATAATAATAATGATATTGATATTGATAACAATAATATTAATGATAATGATAAGGATAATGATAATGATAATAATAATAATAACAATAGACTAAGGACTTTATTATATAGACAAACTTCTTCACAAGAAAGACAAGATAGAAAAAATAAACTATTCAAACTTTAATAATTACATATTGACAATTCAAACTTTAATAATTACATATTGATAACTTTATCTCAATAACAGAGTTTGTGGTAGACAGATGTGACTTCTTTTCTTGTTCGTGAATTCCTTCATTATTATATGTAGACAGATGTGACTTCTTTTCTTGTTTGTGAATTCCTTCATTATTATATGTAGACAGATGTGACTTTTTTTCTTGTTTGTGAATTCCTTCACTATTATATGTTGACACGTATCTTCATTTTAAAGATACACATTTGATTAAGATGATCATGTCTCTGAGTTGTCCTTTGTACAGTCATGTAATAATGGTTCAATTTGTAGAATCATTTGAAACTCTTTATTTGATGTTGTTGAAGTTAATAATAATAATAATAACAATTAATAATAATAATAATAATAATAATAATAATAATAATAATACATAATTATATGAATTCTTAAATTTTCTTAAACTATAAATTAGTCACTAAATATTTTATATTAACTTTAAATTTGTCATTAACTAATTTTTATTACGGGTTCCTTTAATATTTACAATTCAATCTCTAGGGAGTTTTTAACCATTGTAATTAGTTAATTAAGTTAATTTTTGTAAACAGTCGAAAAATTCAATGTAAACTAATTATTTGATTTGTAATTTATTTGGTGCGATATTTGTTTAAGATTCGATATTAATTAATACAGATATATTAATTAAAAATGTGTCACTAATTTCATTATTGTATAATTAGGCTATGCTTGAAGTATTTTTTCTTAAAAACTTAAAAAGAAAAAAAGAACGCACTTTAAGAATGAATTAAAACTTTTTCTAAGCTAAACATTCCTTCCAAACTAAATTAATTATTTATTTCTATCAATTAAATCAAGAGCAAATAGAAAAAGAGGTTGAGACATAACGCATTTTTTTTAATTGTTACATTTCTTCCTTTTGTTTTTTAAAAAGTAAATTTAGAATAGAAAAGAGGATTTTATATATATATATATATATATATATATATATATATATATATATATATATATATATTAGGTTCAGTATTCACCTTGATTGAAGTCAATTTAGAAAAAAAAATGTTTTAATTTTATTGTTTTTGGTATAAAACTGTTAGGAAAAATTTTGTTCACATTTTATTGTTCTACCTTAATTTGTTGGTGTTTTGTTATGTTTTGATTTTCCTGTAATTGTTCTATTTTGAAAACTATTTTTGTTTTCTGTATTTAATTATGTAATACAAGAATTATGAAAGTTAAGACCTTAAGGTACGTGAATAACATTAAAAAAAAATTATAGTTATTAAAAAGGGAAAGGGATTTGGGACTATACCAAAATGGATAATATATATATGAAAATCATAATTTATATAATTGAAAATACAATTGAATCATTTGAAATAACTCAACACTATTTATTCATCGTGACTTCTTAAAGCAAATATCACAAGAGAGGGACATACTTTGAATATTATATCTAATAAAAGACAATTAAGGTCATAAACTATTAAAAATGATATTATATTTGAAGCTAAACAATTAATGATAAAGTATTAAAGATGAAAGTTGTTGAGGTTGATGTGTTACTATGAAGTTAGTTAGCTCCTTTCACTTTACACTGTTTGTTAGACATAAGAAATATTGAAATATTAGTAAGAGGTGTAAGAGGTATAACTTTTATGGTCAGAAAAAAAAAATGTAATTTGGGGTTTCACTGTAACAACTTATGACTGTGTCAGCCACTAAACTGTTGCGCATGGCAGTGCACGTTGCACATCAAACAAGGTAAAAACTAACTTATACATATAGCTGGCAAAAATATGGGACTACATCAAAGACATAGGTATTAGGTAGAGACTAAAGAAACAGCTTACGGTTTGGACTCTACATTTGACACTCACTCGGTTTTATGGGCGGCGCCGTTATCATCTTTTTGGTGTTCTCGGACTCACAAATCATTACCTGTTCTTACTGTACCACATACCACATAGTCCGATAGTATCATATCATAGTATATTTCATGTCTAGTTTTCTAGTTATCATGTTATGTTGATGTCCATGTAGCTAGCTATACCAATAGTAACAGGTCTTCTTGCATAAATAATAAATATATGTTGTATGATATCCCCATGTTTATCTATTTATTTAACTCTTATATTATAATGAGGTGATTTAACAATCACGTGTCCGACTTTCTTTTACATGGTTTTTTGTTTTCATCTAAAAAAATAATGCTTTAAAGATAAAAAAGAATAAACAAATTTAAAAATATAATATATTGTAAAATTTATCAAAACTCAGTTGAATTCAAATTAAATGTTAACATTCAAATTTCATATTAATTTTACTGTTATATTATTCTTGTAAAATATATTCACTTTGTTAAATTTTTTTTTAAATTAACTGATCATTTTAATGATCTTTTAACTATTCTTTTTCAATTACAAAATTTAAATGTCAAAACTTGTTTCTTAATTGTATCAGATTAATTGTTTGGACAATCCTTTTAGGTACTCTTTTTATATGTTTGGTATAAAAGAAATAAGAAGACTAAAAAAAAGGATGGAAAGTAATAAAAATAAAATAAGTTAAGTTGTTTTATAGAAAAATAAAAGATTTCTGTACTAAATAGCACATAAATGTTATTATATCTTCAAATCCTTATCCTATGTAATGTTTATTATCTTTTTGTCCTAATATTGAAATTATAGTAATAATATATAATTAATAATAAAAGTAAATAAAAATAGTATTGATAATACTTTTATAAATAATTATAAAAAATAATAAAAATAAATAATACCAGATTACTAAATAACAATATAATTTTTTAAGAAGTATAATTTCAAATTTAATTTTTATTATTTTTCATTTTTCTATAATCAAATAATTTGTAAATTTAGTGTGCCTTTAGTTTCTCAAATTTGGAATAACTATGATACTGGTTCTTTAAATATAAAAAAATCCTTTTTCAGTCTCTTAATTTTCTTAGACCTTTCAAATTAGAAAAAAAAAATTTCTAAATCATAAATTTAAGGACTTAAAATATTTTTTTAGAATTTGATATTTAGAGTAATGATTTGAGAGTTAGGAGTTAAAGGTTTATAATTTAAGATTTAAAACTATTTTTAACTCCACAAATTTAATATTTGGATAATAAAATTATGCGTTTTTTTTAATTAAAGAATCAAACCTAGAAATGTTTCAAATATTAAAAACATAATGAAATTTTTTTATTTCTCATTTATTTAAAACTATTTTACATAGACATACCTGTGACATGTTACTAGCTATGTTTAGTTTCCCAATTTTAATAAAATTTATTTTTTTATATTTTAATTATTGAAGTTTTAATTACTTTTATTTTAAATTATTACGTACAAACTTCAAGTGGCCGATAACATAATGTCAGTCAACAATAACATATAATAAGATAAAATATGAAAACAAGCATATGTGTAACAGTAAAACGAACATAAGTGGCCGGGGTTTTGTTTGAGGTGTGAAGCATCTTCTTTTTGACTGGTGTTTTGCTCATTTCCTGTGTAATTACAATACATGGTTGCCACTTGCCGGCGTATCCTTCTTCACTGTTCATTTCGTCACTGTTTATTTGCATGCTTTCTCTTTTTAAGTTCTCTGTGCTTGTCATGTCATGTTAATGGAAAAGATTCATGTGTGCAATAAATCTGTTAGACGGACATACCGAAGTTCTTCAATTCATCACTCAAGTCAACCTTCCATTAATAAATAAAAAATTAAGTTATATAGACTTTTAAACAAATTAAGTTATACATATAAGATATATAAAAAAACAAATAAAAAATTTACATTCATAATAGAGTTTCAATTGATTGATTTTAATCTAACCAAATTAATAATGTACGTGATTACCAAGATTAGTTGTATAGCACTGTAACTAATATATAATATTGTTATTTTTTAATTGAAACTGTTTAGTTAAAAAAATAAGTATAAGTTTAAATTTTAAATTAAATAAAAATGATAAAATTAAATAATATATAAAAGATTTTATAAATATGTACGTAATTTATAAAAAATTATAAATCAATGGATGAATGTAATATTATGTTTTTTAAATATGTACGTCCAATTTGTTAGATATTATTTTTTGAAATAATTATCTATTAGTGATATAATTTTTTATTTAACAAATGATATTTTTTTATGATATTATATTTATGTTAATATAATTTATTTTAAATATATCTAACTATAGTAATATATTTTTTTAGGCTACAACTTATATATAATGAAAATTAATATACCATTTGAATGCATTTAATTGACTTAGATTTATTTTTAATATTATTATTAATAATAAATAATTATTATGTGATAATCATTAACAATTATGTTAGAGTAACTATTCTGTTATGATTATGTTATTTCATGTACTCCATATATATAGAGTATTTTTTTTCATCAAGAGAATAAGAAAAGAGATATATTTTTACTATGACATCCTTGTTCTTTTTTGTTCATTTCTGTTCATTCTTTTTTTTACCATATAATATGTGGTTAATATGATATATTTATCATGGTGTCAGAGCTTTCTAATCGAGAGAGTTTAATTGTGACATCTCTGATTTTGTTCCATTTGCAAGAATTCATCATTTGTAATGACTTCAAAAGTGTCATTATTTTTAGTAACAAATATGACTACTTTGTCATTTGATAATCCACCAATAAATCTCTTAAATCATTTCCCGTGTATATTATGGTTCCTTCAATAGAAATTCTCATAATTCTCTCAAGCCTGATAGACCAAGGATGACAAGCATTATAATAGTAAGTGATGCACACATTTTGGTAGAAAATGTCACACAATTGATGAATGCCATTGCTTACATGGTTTTCCACCAAACTACAAAAGAAGAAAATTATTTGTTAACAATGCCATTGCAGTTAAAAAGGCAAATGAGAGTGAGACACTTACAAACCAAAAGGAATCTCAATAATCTTCAAGCTTTAGTTTAACCAAAGAGCAATATAATTCTCTCCTGACTCTTCTTCAGCAATCTCAGTTAGCTGCAACCCCTAGCACTGAACACCATCACATTTTCAATACATCTACAGGTATCATCTGTAATCTGAGATCACTACCAAAATCTATCCTTTGGATCTTAGATTCAGGTGCTACTGATTATATTAGTTCATCTCTAGAGAATTTTGCCACATATAGAATTATTTCTGATATTCCTATCAAGTTACCTAATGGAACTATAATTTATGCAAACATTAAAGGCACTATCATATTTTCTACTACACTCATTCTGCATAATGTACTATACATACCGGGATTTAACTTCAATCTCATTTTATTATCTCAATTAGCTATAAAATATGATTGTTCCATTAGGTTTACTGATCAAATATATGAAATACAAGACAATCACACTATGATGATCATTGGTTTTACTAAGATGGACGGACTCTATATTCTTGAAAATCCTAAGGGACCAAGAAAACACTTTGCCCCAGATTCAATTTCAATAAATTTTGTATCTGTTAATAAGGTGAATGATTGACATTTTAGACTAGGTCACTTGTCTATGGACAAACTATCTGTATTGTCAACAAAGTTTGATTAAATTTCTAGCAAAACATGTGATGATTTTTGTCAAATATGTCCACTTGCCAAACAGAAAAGACTTCCATTTTCTATAAGCACTTCTTCAAGCAATAAAATTTTTGATTTGTTACATATGAATATTTTGGGACCATTAACTATTACTTTTGTGGATGAACATAAATATTTTTTTACTATTGTGGATTATTTTTCCAGCCATGTTTGGATTTTTCTTTTGAAAACTAAATCTGAAGTACAGTGCTGCATTAAATCTTTCATTACTTTGGTTGAAACTCAATTTTCTACTACTGTCAAATGCATTAGGTCTGATCAAGGATCTGAATTTAATTTGCATCAGTTTTACTCTCTCAAAGGCATAGAACATCAAGTATCTTGTGTTGAGACTCCACAACAAAATGGAGTGGTAGAAAGAAAACATCAATACATTTTAAACATTACTAGGACTCTTATTTTTCAAAGTAACTTGCCTAAATTGTTTTGGAACTTTGCAGCCTCTCATGCTGTTTTTCTGCTTAATAGATTGCCTAACAAGGTTTTATATAACAAAAGTCCTTATGATATTTTGCATGGCTCTTGCCCTGATTTAACTTTTATTAAAGTCTTTGGTTGTGAAGCTTTTGCATCAACTTTGGCTCATAATAGGATGAAACTTGATCCTCCCTCAGGCTAGACGATGTGTTTATTTGGGTCACACACTAGAGAGATTTTTTTTGTCCAAAAACGTTTCTTTCAATGAAAATAGTTTTCCTTTCAAGCATATTATCAATCATACAGATAGTGAAAATTTTGTCATGCCACATTTTCCTGATTATCAAGACATTGATCTCTCTTTTCTTACATCCTTCTCACCACTACAAAATCGGCTTGTAAAGTGAGGTTTGCACCCATTTATAAACTATTGAAAGGTTTCGTCTCTAGTCGATGTGGGATCTTCGACACACTCCCTCACGTCAAGACTGCTCAACTCGTGCATGGGACTATATTTTTTAAGGATAGTCCAATAGCGGCCTGATAGCAGGTGGCCCAACAACCGTGCTAGAATATGCTCTGATACCATAACAAAGATATCATATTTACCACAATGAGTATGATTCCAAGGAAGCCAGCCAATTGGAACAAAACAACTAGACACAATGGAAACCTAACTCAATGAAACTCACTAGTGATTTATTAGTATGTTAAAGAACTAAAAAACACGAAAGGAAAAGTACACAAAGGTTCACACAAGTGTAGTTCACTCAAGACATTTTAACAAAACATAGTAGACATAACATAAGCATTTCAACAAACACCTTATGAACAAGTTTATAGAGTTTGAATTTATGATATAATTGGAATTACATTACTTAGAACATAACAAAAAATGATCATAAACTGTAAAATAACTAAAAGCAAAGTGAATTGGCTGAACAAAAATCAATAAAAACACAAAAATATAGCAGCAGTAAATGAAGCAATAGCACAATGCATGAACAATCCTAGTTTTGAAGTTTTGGAATGGTTCAAGAGGAACAAAGAGTTTGAACCGTTTAATTTGTAAGACAAATGTAAAAAACAGTAAGCAACAATTCAAGACATCAAACAAAGGATGAACAACACAAAAATTAAGAAAAAAAAAATTAAAGAAGCACATGTCTCTTGAAGAACCTAAGCTCTAATGCCAAATGATGAAATTATAGCTTTAATTACATGCTTCAATGTGCTTCTTCTTGGAGGGTTTAATGTTTAAACATGTGTCACAACCGGGGTCACGACGGGGACGGCGATCAAAAAATAATTTTATTTCATTTTCAAAACAGAGGAGTCGCCACCATAATTTATTAAAGGAAAATTATGGAAAACCAAAAACAAGATAAGGCAAGTTCGCAAAAACCAGATTTCAGGTCCGGGAGTCGGTTACGTGTGGGGAAGGTACAAGC
>Ga0209700_105713_pt1 | contig 20496 bp, 12 predicted proteins | sample SiratroredBW_FD_187528 | JGI IMG/M metagenome (GOLD analysis project Ga0209700, IMG submission 187528) | Root nodule microbial communities of legume samples collected from California, USA - Siratro red BW (SPAdes) (version 2) | ecosystem: Host-associated > Plants > Roots > Nodule | place: USA...
AGAACTAAAATAAGCAAGAAAAAAAAAGAAAAAGAAGAAAGAAAGAAGAAACAAAAATAAGGAAAAGAAAGAAAGGAGAAGCAAGAACAAGAAACTAGAAAAAAAAACAAAAACAAGAAAAAAGAATCAGAAAAAGAATTAAAGAAGAAGCAAAGAGAAAGAAAAATATATAAGAAAAAACAAAAAAGAAGAAGCAAGAAAGAAGAAATAAAGAAAGAACAAGCAAGAATAAGAAAAAACAAAACCAAAAAGAACTAGGAAAGAAGAAGCAAGAAAAAAGAAATAAAGAAAGAACAAGCAAGAATAAGAAAAAATAAAAACAAGAAGAACTACGAAAAAAGAAGTAAGAAAGAAGAAATAAAGAAAGAACAAGCAAGAATAAGAAAAAATAAGACCAAGAAGAACTACGAAAGAAGAAGCAAGAAAGAAGAAATAAAGAAAGAACAAGCAAGAATAAGAACAAGAAGAACTACGAAAGAATAAGCAGGAAAGAAGAAATGAAGTAAGAATAAGCAAGAATAAGAAAAACAAGAACAAGAATAACTACGAAAGAAGAAACAAAGAAAGGACAAGCAAGAATAAGAAAAAACAAGAACAATAAGAACTATGAAAGAAGAAGCAAGAAAAAAGAAACAAAAACAAGAAGAAGAAAGAAAGAAGAAGCAAGAAAGAAGTAAAAAAGAAAAATAAAAAGTAAGAAAGAATAAGAAATAATAAAAAAATTAAGAAAGAAGAAGTAAGAAACAAAAAAGAAGAAAAAGAAGAACGAGAACAAGTAAGGAAGGAGAAGCAAGAAAAAAGAAAAAAGAAAGGATAGACAAGAACAAGAAGAAGTAATAATGAAGAAGAAGCAAGAATGATGAATCAAGAAATAAGGAGCAAGAAATAAGAAGCAAGAATCAAGATCTAAGAAACAATAAGCAAGAACAAGAAGAACCAAGAACGAAGAGGTAAAAAAGAAGAAGCAAGAAGAATAACAAGCAAGATAGAAAAAGCAAGAAAAATGAAGCAAAAAAGAAAAGACAAGAACAAGAACAAGAAGAACCAAGAATGAAAAAGCAATAAAGAAGAAGCAAAAAATAGAAGAAACAAGAACAAGAAAATGCAAGAAAGAAAAAAAAAGTGAAGAAACAAACACAAGAAAAAAATGCAATAAATAATAAGAAGTAGAAAAGAAGAAAGAAAGAAGAAGCAACAATGAAGAAGCAAGAAAGAAGAATCGAGAAACAAGAAGAAACAAGAAAAAAAATAAGAAAGAAGAAGCAAGAACGAAGAAGTAAAAAAGCATAAACAAGAAAGAAGAAGCAAGAAAAATGAAGCAGGAAAGCAGAGACAAGAATAAGAACAAGAAGAACCAACGAAAAAAACAATAAAGAAGAAGCAAGAAATAGAAGAAACAAGAACAAGAAGATGCAAGAAAGAAGAAGAAAGAATGAAGAAACAAACACAATAAGAAACAAGAACAAGAAAATAAATGCAATAAATAAGAAGAAAAAAAGAAACAACAATGAAGAAGCAAGAAAGAAGAATCAAGAAAAAAAAGAAATAAGAAAAAAAAGGTCAGAAAGAAGAAGCAAGAAAAAATATAAAAGAACAAGAAGAAACAAGAAAGAAGAAGCAATAAAGATGAAACAAGAACAAGAAGAAATAATAAAGAAAAGAAAAGAAAGAATAAGCAATAAAGAAAAAGCAAGAAAGAAAAAGGCACAAAAATAAGCAAGAAATAAGAATGAAGAAAAAAAATACAAGAAAGAAGAAACAAGAACAGAAAGAAGCAAAAACAGTAAGAAGCAAGAAAAAAGAAAAAAGAAGAAAGAAAGGAGAAGCATGAATAAAGAAGCAAGAACAAGAAAAAGCAATAAAGAATAAGTAAGAAAGAAGAAACAATAACAAGAATATATAATAAAGAAGAAGTAAGAAAGAAAAAACAAGAAGCAAGAATGGTGAATCAAGAACGAACAAACAAGAAAGAATGAGCAAGAAAGAAAAACCAAGAACGAAGAAACAAGAACAAGAAGATGCAAGACAGAAGAAACAAGAGCAATAATGAAGAAGTAATAAACAAGAAGAAAGAAAGAGGAAGCAACAATCAAGAATCAAAAAAGAAGAATTAAGAAAAAGAAGAAACAAGATAAAGAAGCAAGAAAAAAGAAATAATAACAAGAAGAAACAAGAATAAAAGCAGAAGCAAGAAAGAAGAAGCAATAAATACGAAATAAGAACAAGAAGAAGAAAGAAAGAAGCAATAAGGAAGAAAAAAAAAGAATGAAGCAATAAAAAAGAATAAGCAACAAACAAAGAAGAAGCAAGGAGGAAGAATCAAGAAAAAGAAGAAGCTAGAAAAAAGAAATAAGAAACATGAACAAGAAGAAGTAAGAACAAAAACACGAAAAAATAAAAAAAAAAAAAAAAAAAAAAAGGAAAAAAAAAAAAAAAAAAAAAAAAAAAAAAAAAAAAAAAAAAAAAAAAAAAAAAAAAAAAAAAAAAAAAAAAAAAAAAAAAAAAAAAAAAAAAAAAACAGGTAAATAAAAGCTTATGATCAAAGATGTCTAGAAGAAGACAAAACAAAACAAAAAACATAGAAAGAAACAGCAACAAAAAATGCAACACCTTGTTAAAGAAAAACAAAAAAATTCTTTCACACTGGCAACCATCAAAACATTCTCTTTCTACAGTGCACATCCTCACACTTCAGTCATGAAACCATGAGAAGACATATTATTATCAAAGACAAGATAAATACTTGGAATATGAGTATGCATTATCAAGTGATCATGAACACCGCCACAAGAAGAATGAGCAAAAGAATGAAGAATCTGAAAATTACCCAATATTGAAACCTGAAGAAGACAAACTGAGAGTGAAAAAAGATGTCAAAATGAAGCCAACAACACTGGCACTGCCATGAACACTGCTTAAAGAGTGAAGTGAGTGAAGAAACTTTTATAAATTTTCTACCAATAAACTTTTGAAATGACTCCGAATGATTGACACCAAACAAATCATAACGGTTAATTTGTAGTCCAAAAGACACCAAAAAAATCATAACGGTTAATTTGTAGAGATTTTGGTGTAGCTTACCACAGCAGATTCTGATCTCTTTTATTGTCTGTTTGTGCAAGCAAGGTGCAGAGTGAGTGAATAATGGAAGAATATTCATTTAAATGTTGTCATATAACAATTTTACACCAAATATATATTTAACTAAATTAATGAAACTAAATGTGCCTAATTCAAGAGACAGTTTCATTTTAACAAAATATTAGTAAAACAGTAATTAAATAATAAATTGAATAATCCAATAACAGTACAAATCCGTACAAATAAATGAAAAATAAATTAAAAAAGTAAAAATTCCACCAATCAACCACAACTCCTTCTTCCACAAGGAGTTCATAACTTTTTGTGCACCAAGTCTCGTTGACTTGCTTATAAAAAAGACATGATAAGGTTCAATGAATTATAACTCAATTCCAATTTCCATGGTACACAGTGCATTAGGACTGAAAAAAAAAATGGAAAAGAAGTAAAAAACAAAAGATAAATGAATAAAAAATTAATGAATAATTTAATTAATGTGATAAATAAAGAAAGATTAATTTATGCAATTAAAAAGTAACAAAATACTCTTGGATTAAAATAAAATATAATTAAATGTTAAACAAACGTTAAATTTATATAATTTATTCCGAGTTAAACATCTTCTCTTAGTAGGAGTTAGGTACTTATTTATAAAATAATCATTAGTTGCTTAATGGTAATCATATTCATAATTTTTTAAAGTAATTTCATGTAAAAAGATAACTTTTAAAAGAATAAATTTAAATTGAAATAAATTTGAAACTGAAATAAAAAAAATATTAGAAAATCTTAGTAGTTGCTAAAACAGTATACTTCAAAACAATAAATAAAAGTAGATTATTTCACAAACTACCAAAATTTAAATTAGCTTATTTATTATTTTAATTATTTATTATAATAACAGAAACATCAATATTATTATATAATTGATTATATAAAAAAAAGAATGCATTAAATTAAAACATAATAGTTAAATACATAAAATATCTTTTATTTTTCATAATTTTTAGGTCTTTCATTTTTTATTTTTAATTGTTTTGTTTTTCTGTTTTTTATCATAGATCCTCTTTCCCTCTGGTCTCGTACCTTTAAACAAGGGTTATGGATAAAAAGATCGCCATCCAATTCGGCACGATAAAAAGATCACCCTATTCACAATAACAAGTTAGGTATTTCTAATTGAATTTTTATTAAAAAAGTTCATTTAATTGCATGTTATTTTTTTAATTATGTTTTTATTTAATTTTTATCGCTAACAGAATTATGAATTATATGATTGTTATTTTCTGTCTTTTTTATTTTCAGAACTCTAGTTTTTTCTTCTCCAATTAATAAATGACTTTGAAATCAAGATATAAGTAACAGTTATATTATTTTGTTGGTGGTAAAATCAAAACAACAGAATAATTAGATAAATTTAAAAATATTCAAATACCTAATAAAATAAAAATATTTTTAATTAAAAGTATTCAACTTTGAGATATTAAAACTTAATTTATTTTGTCTTGTTCAATTATATTGATAATGTATTCCTCATATAAAAGTTATGAAGTTACACATATTAATTATCATTATTATTCATCAACATACAGTAATCCTTTAAATTAAAGTATTTCAAAATTGACCTTCAGAATTCTTCTAACATACAACTACAAAATATCTCCAAATTATTTTTTTTTCAAATTTAGCTTATGCCTAAAAGCACTACTCATTCCAAATCAACACCATCTGCTCCAGTGTCAGAAACGCGATCATTGCAGACAGATATCAAAATACAAATACAACAAAACAAATGGTAAGCTAACCAAATTTTTAATAATACTGAGTATTTCAATTCAAACACAAAGATTAACACCACTCAAGTCTTTCATTCAGTTACATGCACCATCACAATATAAGACACTGACACACTACAAACTTGACTCTACTTCCGGAAGACTTGTGCATTGAATAAACCTCGAGATATGCACTTGTCATACGCTGTGAACCCACACAGCCTCCACACAAATGAATCATCAATCATGTATGACAGGGTTAGTCCCCCTGAGACTTTCCTGACCAGCTATATTTCAAGCTGCAATCACCCAGTTCAAACCTCCTTCGACTCTCACCACCTAGTAATAATCATCTATTTGATTCGTATTACTTCCTAACTAACCTAGACACAGGTGTTTTCTTTCTTGAAAATACTATGCATAGGCCTTGACCAACTTAATCAATACTCTATCCATATCATATCTTAAGATAAATCTATACTCATGTATTCACTCACTTTTCAATTTCAATCTCAACTTCAAATCTCAAGATTTATTGAAATCACTAAACCATCAATATCGTTAAATTTAAATTATCAATTAATCTATTTTATTAATCCATACATTGCATTACCAAAGAATCAAAGAATCAAAACAAAAAACAATAATTTTTTTTTTTTGGGTTTAGCTTGGGCAAAAATCTAGCTTGAGCGAGAATTCCCTCGCTTGAGCGAAAATTATCTCGCTTGGGCGAAAATACTCTAGAGAGCACACTTGCTCCAGGGCCATTTTTTCCTGAGCGACATTATCCTCGCCTGAGCAAAGTTGTCATATCACCTGGGCGAAGAACTTCTCGCCTAGGCAAAAACAATCCAGAGAGCATACTTGTTCCTCAAAACCATTCTCGCCTGGGCGAGATGCTGTCGTTTGGGCGAATTATGCAAAAAACAGCAACTTCTACTGCCTCAAAGCTAACATGTATGCCTCAGATGATCAAAATAATAAGAATCAACACGCTTATACAATAAATGTTCTACCCCAACACAGAATACCAACTCAACATATCAACATCCCATCAAGTTCACACAACTACCTCGTACATGCAACATTCAATTCAACATTTCAGACCTGCAGGAAACTTTACCCGATACATATTGTACAACTACTACAATCATTAACTTCTCTATTCAAGACTTAAATTTGTAAACCAAACAAGCACAGACTTCAGGTTAGCTTCCCTTACTTGAATTACAGTTGAAATTCTCTATAACAATCCCAATAACCTAAGGTCATCAGGAACTCAAATCTGCATCAAAAGACCTCTGATCAACCTGATCAACGATCAGACTAACAAACTAGGAAGCTGAGCTCACAGAGGCACCATCTGATGGCTCAAAGGCCACATGCAAGCTCAGTAAGCAGGGGAAAGCGAAAACCTAAAACTGACTCTAAGGGAAGGGGCAGAAAACGAACTTACTCTATTGGAGATTCTGATCGGGTAGACTTGCTCTGTTCTCTGTCACGAGTCCAACGGTGGGCTCCGCTCGAGAAACTGATGGAAGACAGATGGAAGTCTTAGAGAGAAGTCAGAGAAAAGGGAGGTCAGAGGTTTTAGAGAGATGGTGGCTCAAGTAGGAATGAGACTTGATTAGTAACTTTTCCTATAAATAGTGTTTTCAATATAATAATATAATAATCAGATGTTCATTCCACTTTTACCACTTCTACTCAGATGACAGATTTTCTAGATTGTTATAGGCATGGTAGTTAAAATCGAGAGTTTACTCGTAAAATCGAGAGTTTACTCGTAAAATCGTAAGATTTTACGATTTTACATACTCTGTGCGATTCAAATTCCACACAAGATTGTTGTACAGCAAAATCGTAAGGATTGTTGAACAAAATCATAATTAAATTCTGACATTGTGATACGTGTTGTCACCTAACACCACCCAATTAAAATTAATGCAATGCAATTAAAATTTAAACAAAAAATAAATCTCTTCACCTTCACTCCTCATTCCAACCCCATTAAAATTAATCCATTAATACAATTAAAATTTAAACAAAAAATAAAGAGTCTCTTCATCTTTACTCTTCATTCCAACCCAATTTTAAATTAAGTCTTTTTAGCTTTTCTCCACCCCTCTTCAAATGAAGAGTCTCATCTCATTTCAAATGAGGAGTCTCTTATGTTTTGCATGTTCACATCTTCATTGGATCTCAATTCAAATTCAATTAAAATAAAGTTAAATTAATTTAATTAAGGCAAATGAAGAGTCTCTAGAGTTTATTCCTATTTCTTATTGCTTGATTGGTTTTATTTCAAATTTAATTAAAATAAAACTAAATTAATTTAATTAAGATAATGAAGAATCTTTGTTCACTCTTTCTTCTTGATTGGATTCCATTTCAATTTTAATTAAAATAAAACTAAATTAATTTAATTAAGACATTTTAACCATCTCTTAATTCTAAAACCTGAGTCACACTCACATATCCAAAGTCATTTGAGTATACACTAACAACATTTTTTTGGACTTTTCCTTATTAGCCAGAAAAAGAAATTACACTCCACAATAATATAGATTTAAAATGATACTCTTAATTCAAATGAAGATGTTGAACACTTGGTTGAATGTCAAGTCCAAGGTGGTGTGGAAGATGATGATATTCTTGTCATCCTAACTTAGAGGAGGAGAATGTTTTTATTGATGTGCTTCATGAAGAAGATAAAACTAATGAAGATTCTTTTAATTTTTATTTTAATGTGTGATTTATATTATATGAACTTAAGTTTTATTAAATATTGTCAAAGTAGTTGATTTTATAGACTTAAGTTTGATGAAGTGCTAACAAATGAATTGATTAGTTATGTATATATATTTAGTTTGTGTTTATAGGGTTGGTGACTTTAATTTGAATCTCAATTGGACACTAGATGTTTTTACATTATTATTACTCCTACATAATATATCCAACATATCAATTAATCTTTTTAATTACTTAATTACTTTTCATCTAATACATTAAGTAAAATAGAAGAAATGTGACTATAAAAACTTAAATAGTTTTGTATCAAGGTTAAATCATCCCTCAAATACTTTTTTTTGTAATTTCTCTTATTTATTTTTTTTAAAAATATTATTATATATATATATATATATATATTTATATATGTAAAAAAAAGTAAAATCTACGATTCGTGTTACGATTTCACGATCTTATGAATCCTCCACGATCTTACTCAAAATCTCTATTTTAACTACCTTGGTTATAGGTGTAACATTTTCAAAATTTTCATATATAATAACTATATCATGCAGGATTTTATATAATAATCATATGTTTTTATATCATTTACATTCATCAATTAACAGAAATTTTAATATATATATATATATATATATATATACTTCAAAATTAGATTAAAAATTCTCTATCAATTTATTGAATAGATCTCTCAGATTTAAGATTATATATGTTCTCATGTAAAACAAAACACACCAATCACAAATAAAAACAAGATAAACTAACAATTTAAAACATTTGTCAATATAACTGAACTTTAAATTGAATACAAGAAAATTCAAGAATTTATCAAGTTTCACACATCAAATCAAATAAACATTTAATATCTATGACTAACTCATAATTATTATGATTTATATAGAAAATTACTGACCAATATATAATAACAATTGACACTACTTTTAAAAAATTTGGTGTATTAAATTAGATTCAGATGTCTGCACCTATCATACAACAATTCTATCTATTCTGATTAATTCTTATTTCAAACCTCAAATCCAGTCTCCATATGCTTATATGTAATATATATATATATATATATATATATATATCATATTCCAATCAGTTTATATTTCAAACATCGAATATGGTCATATAAACCTCATTCGACTCTTACCACCTGATAATCTTCATTTATACCAATAGAGTCAAAATACCTGCTTTCAGACAAATTTCCAAATAATACACAACCTAAAACCATTTGAACACAGATATCTCATTTTCATAATATCCTATATGTGATTACACACCACATAGTTAACTTCTTTACATCATACATTATTCTTCGCTTCTACACTCACAATTATTCATTTTAAAATCATCTAATGTATCTCTGTACTTCATAATCATTATGTCTAACTTAACATAACATGTGATCAAACTCAATATAACACAACATTCTTCTAAAACTAAAAGAAAAAAAAAAGTAAATAAAAGTTTATGATCAAACATGTCTAGAAGAAGAGAAGACAAAACAAATAACAAAGAAAGAAACAACAATAAAAATGCAACACCTTCTTAAAGAAAAACAAAGAATTCTTCCACACTTACAACCATAAAGAGATTCTCTTTGTGCAATGCACATCCTCACACTTCAGTCATGAAACCATGAGAAGATATACTATTATCAAAGACAAGATAAATACTTTGGAATATGAGTATGCATCATCAAGTTATCATGAACACCCTCACAAGAATGACCAAAAGAATGAAGAATCTGAAAATTACCCAATATTGAAAAATGAAAGGTATAGCAAGTGGAGAGACAATATGAGAGTGAGAAAATACGTCAAAATGAAGCCAACAACACTAGCACTGCCATGAACATTGCTTAGAGAGTGAAGTGACCAATAAACTTTTGGAAGGATTAAGGAAGGAAGGATTGATGGTTGGAACGGTGTGGATTTGTAGTCCAAAAGACACAAAAATCATAACCGTTAATTTGTAGGGATTTCGGTGTAGCTTACCGCAGCAGATTCTGATCTCTTTTACTGTCTGTTTGTGTCAGCAAGGTGCAGAGTGAGCAAAATCAAATAAACAGACAAAAAAAAATGGAATATTCATTTAAATGTTGTCATACAACAATTTTACAAAAAATATATATTTAATTAAATTAATGAAACTAAATATGACTAATTCAAGAGACAATTTCATTTTAACAAAATATTAGTAAATCAATAATTAAATAATAAATTGAATAACAGTACAAATTCATTCAAATAAATGAAACATAAAAAATGTCCAAATTCCACCAATCAACCACAACTCCTTCTTTCACAAGCAGTTCATAACTTTTTGGGCACCAAGTCTTCATTGACTTGCTTTATAAAGAAGACATGGTAAGGTTCAAGAAAATATAACTCAATCCTAATTTCCATCATACAGAGTGGATTAGGACTGTAAAATGGAAAAGAAGTAAAAAAATAAAAGATAAATGAATAAAAAATTATGAATAATTTAATTAATGTTATAAATAAAGAAATATTAATTTATGCAACTAAAAATTAACAAAGTACTCTTGTATTAAAATAAAATATAATTAAATGTTAAACCAACGTAATTTATAAAATTTATTCTAGTTAAACATTTTCTCTCAGTAGGATTTAGGTGCTAATTTATAAAAAAAAAATCGTTAATTGCTTAATGGTAATCATCTTCATAATTTCTTAAAATAATTTCATATAAAAATATAACTTTTAAAAGAATAAATCAAAATAAAAAATATTAGAAAATCTGGGTACTTATTATAAATCATACTTCAAAACAATAAATAAAAATAGATTATTTCACAAAGTACCAAAATTTAAATTAGCTTATTTATTATTTAAAATTTTATATTTTATTTATTTATTATAAATCGATTATATTAAAAAGGAATAGATTAAATTAAAGCATAATAGTTAAATACATAAAATATTTTTTCTTTCTCATAATTTTTATGTCTTTTATTTTTGTAACTTTTTTTTCTGCTTTTTATCATGAATCCTCTTTCCATATATTCGCATGCCTTTAAACAAGTAAGGGCTGTGGATAAAAAGATCGAACCGAGCCATCCAAATTACCCTATTAACACTAACTAAAAAAGTTAGGTATTTTTAATTAATTTTTTATCAAAAAAATATTTAATTGAATTTTTAAAATGTTTTTATTTTTATCTAGTTATTTTTAAATTTTTATAATAGCATAATTATTATTTTTGTTTTATTATTTTTAATTCAAGTCTTTTTTTTCAATTTTTTTCAGTTTGTCAATCAACTCAAGTGAGTTCACCGGTAGATTAGAAAATGTTGGAGGAGGAATACGTGAATTAATCGGTAAATTTGGTATGAGAAAAAGAAATAATAATTATATCATTTTATTGGTGGAAAAATTAAAATGATAAAATATTTATATAAAAATAAAAATATTTTAAACATTTAATGAAACAAAAAAAATTTAATAAAACATTAATTAAAAATATACAAAGTTATAAAATATTTAAAATTTAATTTAGCTTAATATTTAATTTGTCTTACTTACAGAGTTATGTTAAACTTATCAAGTTAAAACCGAGACGGATGAATTGGTTTCTCAATCTCTTTGCATGTTTTATTTTATATTATATTTATACAACACTAAATTAATTTACTAAGATTAAAACAAGATTATAATTTATTAGCATTTTTCCTTTCATTCCATTAGAAATATTAATTAATAACTTAAGATTTAAAAAAAGATTACGTAATTAAGTATATTTTTAAAATTTTATTTTAAGAAAAAATAAATAAAGTTTGATGGATCAACAAATTAGACTATCAATTCATTCTTTGTCAAAGATAAGAGAGGTTTTTTTGACATAACCAAACCAGTAATAGAAATTTTAGGTCCAAAAGAAAGGAATGTTGTAATTTTATTAGGTGTCCACATATCTAATTGAGCAAAGACACCTTTGTAATTTTGAGGAAAATAGTTCCTTTCAAAAATATTAGTGAACATAATAATCCAATATGTTTTGTAAGTGAAATAATATATTGTCTTAAATAAAATTAATTATTTGAAGCTTCGTTCAAACACAAAATTATTAATTAAACGTAAACTTTAAAAATAATTAATTATATTGTTTTTATTGAGTTTTTAAATTTAATTAAGAACACAATATTTGTTATATTTCTAAATAATTTATATAAAAATTGTTTCACTATTTTAATATGTGTCACATAAACTAAATCACAATGGAATTATATTTGATTTCCTATTTTAATGTGTTAGATAAACTAAATCACAATTAAATTATATTCGATTTTCCTTAGGAATACTCAGAAAAAATATATTATTATGAGTTCCATCAATTGTCTTCTAAGTAACTAAGTAATTTAAATCTCAAATGAATTATGATACTTAAATGTTACATGATACATTATTAAATAAAATGAATTATATTCTTAGTATTGGTTTTTAGAAAAAAAAAACATAAATCTTCCTAAATATGATTATTGAGGTTTCTAAAAAAAATAATAAGAAATATATGTTTATAAAAGATTATTTTTCAATGTTCAAGTCAGGAAAAAGTTAAAAAATTATAAATATATAATTAAATATAAAAATTGAAAGATTACTCTCAATTAAATTGATTTGTACATATAAGTTTATTTTTAATATGAATTGAAGTATTTAAAATATTTAAAATTAAATAAAAAATACAATTAATTGATTATTAAGTATTTATTATTCAATCAATTATTATTATATAAATATCTATTATTATATCTAATTTAATTAAATTACATTTGATTGAATTTAAATTTTATATATCATAATTTAATCTACAACTTTTTTTTGTTTTAGGAAAAAATTGAGTTTCTTAAACAAAGGTACTTGAGATTCTTGGTTTGATTGTTTTACTTTTCCTTTTTCTCCACAAATCAACAAGGACTCCTTGTAGCATAAGTATGAATTACTGGACTTTGTTGACTTACAAAAGGATAAAGGTAAAGTAATAAAATTCGTCTTCAAAGAAAAGTATCCCAGAATATGTAATAATTTTTTTATATGGTATAATAAGTAATTAATAAATTAATTTCGGTAAAGATAAATTTAAAACTAATTAATCTTCTAATAATATCTTCAATCTTGAGCATGGTTGGGATGAAATTTTATTTCAAAAATTAATCATGTGCTTGGATGAAATTATTTAAGAGTCATTTACGTTTTAAACTTTTCAAAATGTTTCTGTCGGAAATTTTATAATTTCTATTAATTAACGTGAATTATATATTATATTAAAATATTTATACTCTGATTTGTTTTATTAAAGTTTTTCTTCCTACATCCTCGTAATTACTAATTTCACCCTTGTACTAAGAGAAACAAACTAAAATATCCTCTCTCGCCGCTTCCACAGCTACAGTTTCCTTTACCATCTACACCTCCAATTTACATCACGCACTGAAATCTTAGAGAGGAAGAAGAAGGGAGAGACTTATATCGAAAAAGCTTATAATATATTGTGTTTTTAAAAACTTGTTCCAAAAATATTTATTCCATAAGATTATTTTCAAAAAGTATTATATATAGTTAAAAAAAATCTGAAAATTTTGTTCAAGAAAATTAATTTTAAAATATATTTAATGTCTTTCGGAAAACTAATTTCAGAAATTTTATTATAAAAATTATGTTCAGAAAATCATATTATAAAGGTTTTGGAAAACTTGTTTTAGAATATTTTCGCAACAAGTAATCCAAATGTCACTTTTATGGAGAGTAACATGGTCATTTTAAATATTATGTGTAGTTTCAAATTATCGGGGTGCAGCAAGAAAAAGTCTTTGATTCTTTTTAGGGAATTGGATCTGACACAAGCAATTAAAGCAAGTCTTCTTTAAAAAAAATAAAAGAGAAAATCTTGAATCTAAGGGTGGACGTTTTGCTGCCCTTGGTGATTAAATTCAAAGGCTAATATCCTAATCCAATGAGATCATAGAAAAGGGGAGAGAAAGTCACATGTAGAACAATTCAACAAGTTTTATGAGTATTAATTAACTAAATTCACAAAATATCCCGAAAATATATAGTATATGTAAGGATGCTACATCAATTAGGATAGTCAAAACAAAAAGTAGACTTTGGCATGCACAGATGAAATAATTTCTATATTATTGTATGGGTAGTAAAAGTTAGAAGAAAAGTGCCATGGAGCGATAGCAAATATAGAGACAAAAAAGGAGAAATTTGTTGGTCTCTTTTGAAAATAACTCTGGAGTGTAAAATCTCTTATGACGGTAAAATATGACCTTATGTATCAAATATGATCAACTAGTAATTAAAGGTAGTAAAATGTATGATTGTTGATGAACACCATTATGATTTCAATTGTGATACATGTAATATAAAATGAATGCAAGCAGTTGAGGATAACAATTTGTACACAACTAAACCAATACATTGAATAATTGAAAAAGACAAAATATCTTATATTTAATTTTTGATTTTTTTTCTCAAATCAACTAAATTATGTCTGTGAGATTAGAGTTTAACTAACACCATATCTACAACCTTACTTCTTCATGTATTCTTGAGCCTTATATAAATTGATTTGTAATTGGTGTAAAATAGTATTGCATTGCTGGAACAACTTTTGCATTGTTAGCAGATCAATTGCATCTGTCACATACTTGTCAATTCTAGATGGATCTTAACCATAAACTACCTCAAATGGTATCATACTCGTACTAAGGTAATATGGGATATTATACCAAAATTCAACCTAAGGTAATAGTTTCAGCTACAACTTTGGATTGTCATAAGCATAACAACGTAAATACATTTCCAAGCAACAATTGACAACTTCAAATTGAGGGGATGGTATACACTACTTATAACTAATGAGTACCACTCAACTTGAATAGTTATTTCAAAGATTAACTCATAAAAACTTCATCTTTATCTGATATAATAGATTTGGAAGATCCATGTAGTTTTACCACTTTTTTAAGGAATAACTCAACCATTTGTGAACAATTGTAATTTGTTTTTAGGGCAGCAAAATGGACATATTTAGAAATTCTATCTACCACCACCATGATCACTGTAACACCTCAAAACATTGGTTAGTCATGTGATAAAATCTATTGTGATAGCATCCCATATCTGTGCTAGAACTGGAGGGGTTATAACAACCCAAAAGATAGAGTTTTGAAAGCCTTAGCATAGTGACAAATAAGACTTTGTTTAACAAAATCAACTATGTCCTTATGCATATCTTACCATTCAAATTGTGTAATGGTCCTAAAGATAGTTCTTGTAATTCCTACATGGCCTCCAAGAAGAATTCCAATAATATTCATTATACCAATTCATGGTCCCTAGGAATGACTAGCCTTCCCTTCCAATAGCAATTCATCATGTGTGGAATAATTGACATTAGTAGGGTTCCTTCTGCCACATAATTCTTGTATGTTACTTAATTCATAATTTATTGCAATTGCAACCTACAATACTATTAGAATTTTGACTTTTGGTTGGGACCATGCCATGAAAAATGATCTAAATAAGAAATATGTTGTCATATTGTCCATTCTCGATTTATACTTGATAGTAAAGTCATAGCCTAACATTTTCAGCCACCAAAAGTGTTATTCAGGTGTTTGTAATGAATTTTGTGTAAGGATTCTTAAACTCCTTTAATTTGTTCTAATTAAGAACTTGTGACCCAAGAGATATTGTCCAAATTTTGCTATAGCTTTAGTTATGAAATACAATTCCTGCCTATAAGCTGATTGTTTTTTAAGTGTAGGAGTTAATTTCTTTGAAAAGAAAGAACCTAGACGATTCTTTGAACTGAACACTTGTCCTATACTAGTCCCCGGTGCATTTGTTTTCACTACAAAAGGCTTAGAAAAATCTGGAATGGTTGGCACAGGCTCCTTAGTTAAAACAGATTTAAGTTTTTCAAATGTTGCAATAGCATCAAAATCCCAACTAAAGTTTTCTTTCTTGTGCAATTTTGTCAAAGGTTTAGCAACAGGTGCATACCTTTATAAACTTCCTATAACAATCCGTACGGCCCAGGAACTCCCTTAACTACTTGAGGTTAATATGAAGAGGTCAAGCTAACACAACTTGGACCTTGTAAGCATCTACAACTATTCCTTGGCCAAAAACTATGTGTCTTAAGTAATACATTTACATAAGACCAAATGAACACTTAGATAACTTAACAAATAATTTATGTTTCTTAAGTACTTGTAACACAATCTCTAGTTGTCGTAGATGGGAAGATCAAATTGGGTTGTATACCAATATGTCATAAAAACATAGAACAAATTTTTGAACATATCTTGAAAGATATCGTTTATAAGACATTGGAATGTATCTTGAGCATTCGTCAACCTAAATAGCATAATAAGGCTTCTTAATCTCTTTTTAATTTGTTCGAATTAAGAACTTGTAACCTAAGAGATAATGTCTAAATTTTGCTATTACTTCAATTATGGTATACAACTGTCGCGTATAAGCTAACTGTTTTTGAAGGCTGGAAGTTAATGTTTTTGAAAAGAAAGCAACTAGACAATTCTTTTAACTAAACATTGTTTCTATACTAGTCCATGGCACATTTGTTTCTCTTCTTGATTTTGAAGATCAAGCTTAAAAAAAAATTGAGCTTTGAATAACTCATCAATTAGTTTATCTAACGTGGGAATAAGAAAACTATCTTTAATAGTTATGACACTTAAAGTCTGAGAATCTGTATAAAATCTGAGTGTAATCTTTCTTCTTGGCCAAAACAATTGGGAAAGAGAACAAGCTCGTAATAGACATTATAATTCTCTCCTGTAACATTTTTTACCATCTTCTCAATTTGTTGTTTTTGACTATGCAGATATCTATCTCACATTCACAACATATGTTCCTGTAATTAAGGGAATAGAGTTGTAATGCGATCTGGTAGGAAGTAGACCAGTTGGAAGTGCAAAGACATCCTAGTAATTATGCATAAGTAGCACTTGTTGTGGTTCCATATCCTCATAACGGGTTGCTGAAATTGTAATGTGAATAGTTCAAATATGGCATGAGTCCTTTGCAAATGATTGTATTGAGTTAGAGCCAGAAGTTTTGGCTTATCACCATGAAAGGTAATTAATTTGCTAACCACCAAGAACTTCATAGTTAAGACTGAAATATGGGAGTGAAGTTGCTCCAATGACCAAATCTGTACCTAAGATTGATGATAGTTTTAAGGAGAGCCCTTGGATATGTGCTTCAACTTCACTCACCATCCTCCCACTGTCAAGGAGTTTCCATTGCCTAAGACCTAAAATTTAGTAGTTGGTTCAATAGTTAATTTCAAGCAATGTGCAAGCTTCAAAATTAAAAGAAATTGTCTGAACTTCCAAAAAAAATAACTTGACATTCAGTCCATTAATAGTACCTTGAAAGTGCACAATGGCAGCGTTTAGGGAAAGATGGTGTTCCTGTTCCATTACTATCATTTGATTGACATTGTCTTCATTAGGTGGTTCAAGTGCCTGAGTCAAATCATTTTCTTCCTCTAGTTGTAACAATAAGTATTATTTGTTGGGGCATTTGTAGCTAGGTAAAAATTTTCTGCCACAATCCCTTCTCCCTTCTCAATTGCATTTCTACTGTAGAATTTTTTTTTTCTTTTATATTGAAGAACTTATTTGCTTAGTGGTTAGGCTCGTTTGTAGTGTTTAGGCCTGATAACATGGATGGTAGACTCGTGTATTTGATACATGTGTGGTAGGTGTCTCTTTAGGCAAGTATTTCTCTTTGAAAAGTTTAGTCAATGAAACAACACTTAACAAGGAGATTGAAAGAGATTGAATTTTGAGCAATAAGATCTCTAACAAATGTAAATCTTGAAGCATCTACAACTTTGAGTGCGATTAACTAAAGCTTTAAATTCTTAGTAATGATCTTGAACCAACCCGTTTACAACCATTTAAAAAGTGTCGAATAAGAATATTCAAAAAGAGAGGGTCCAAATTTCAGGAACCGAATGAACCCAATCCGAGATTAACCTGAATTGTTCTTCATAATCGGTTGGAACCACGGAAACCACATCAACTTCCATATGGAGTGAGACGTTGCATCTCCGATGTATTGTAAAACTTGAAGAATTGTTATCTCTTAAAGATAAGATCCATTCTAACACATTCAATTCAACAAACTACATGGAAGAATGTAACACTAACTTCCAGGCTCTCAAATCGGGTAGAATACTCTGTGTGCCAAGATTCCATCAGCTCCAAAAATTCACTTGACATTTGTAGATAGTTGTTTGACATCTATGGACATGTCCTTTAATCTAGTGTTTCAGACATGGATTACTCTCAGCGAAAACACTAAATGTGATGATGCTAGATCAATTAGGATAACCCAAACAAAAGCAAATTGTCACAAAAGAAAAAAAGTTATGCAGCAATAACAAATATAAATATAGAGGCAAGAAGGGAGAAAATAGAATAGAATACTACATACCCAATAATCCCTCCGTCATATATATAACTACTTTCTCAACTCACATAATCTTTTATACGTGAATTTATCATCCTCATCCTTCCACTTTTTCAATTGTCCAAAACCATATAAATGGTTGACACCCTATCCTCTATTCCCAACAGAATTATTTCCTTATCCTTCCATTTCCTAAATTTCTCTTGCGCTAATTTCACTTGTGATAGTATAAAATGCGAATTTATATTTACATAGTGATTAGAGGTTCTGAAGCACTCAAATTGCTCAAAGGTGGGTTATTGTGAGTAGTTTGAAACCTAGATGTAAGGGTTACGATACTGTAGTAGTTAACCAACGAATATACATCTATACTATATTTTTGACCTTCGCTTTAACAACTGTTCCATTGATCATTTTGTTTTAGAAAATGATGGAATCTATTGCCACATTATACTCAGACCAAGGAACAGGTATCAATTGGAAACTAAGCTACTATATATATATATATGACCTTGTATGGTGTGATCAAATGGTACAACAATCCATATACAATGTCATTTATCAGTCTTCGGAATGTCACCCACACTGTTGGAGCTATCTTGAAGTCCTTGAGACGAAGAATAATGGCTTGAAGCACTCCCAGCACTGCGACCTATGATGGTTCTATCTTTTATCACTAAATGCTTGCCCTTCCTTCCTCCAGAAGTGCAATCCTACAGAAATTCAAATATAATGTTAGTTTGAGTATTGAGGCAACTTTAATTTTTCAAGACTTGGTTCAAATGTTTCTTAATACTTGCAAATAGGACCGTGTTTACTTTTAATCAATAGTCCCCAAAGATATCATCTCCTTTTAGTCTCTCATATGAGATGAAGATGTGTCATGTCTCCTATTTCCAGACAGACACATGAGACCAAAAGGAGAATACTTTTGTGAAGGATAACAGATAACAGCTACACCTAACAGATTTTAAGAAAATAAAAGACCATATAGAGATACCTTTTGTTAGGACTAAATGTGATACTAATAATATAGGTTAAATATAAATTTTAGCTCCTATGTGTTGCATTCTCAATTTGGTCCCCATACATAAAATCTTTTAATCAATTCTTATATTGCATATGTTGTCTACTCAGTCTCTGCCAACGTATGTTGATTGTCAACTCTCACATTTTTCACTTTATCCTTTTACTCGTGCAAAACACTTTTGCTTTGATCTCAACATGTGCAACACTTTTGATATCACTTCAACAGACACATTTTTAATCTGATCTCACTACGTGCAACACATTCCTACTTGGGTCCGGTCCCTTACATGTACGGACTGAACTAAGAAAATACTACACGTAGAAGGATCAAATTAAGCATGCCTAAGAGGATTAACAATGTCAGGAACCAAATCACCTAACTTTTACACCTACAAGGACCAAATTTTAACGTGTGGGAACCAAATTAAGAATTCCCGACATGTGAGGACTAAATTATACGTTTAACAAGAAACAAGAAACATGAACCCAGAATTTTTGTAACCTACCTGTTGTGTTGATGATGATCCAGGCATCTTGAGTTCAAGTTCTGTGGCCACATCGTGAGATTCACTACATCTTTCGTCACCACTACTAGGCCTTCTATCACCCGGTGACTCGCTAAAAGATTCCCTTTGGTTTGACACGTGGGACGTGGATGCATACAGAATAGATTGTGGCTCAACTGGGGCATTAGGTGGAGTAGAGTATGGGACATACATTGAACAAGGACTAGGAATGTGATGACGGTTTTGATTTCCAAAGAAAGGAAACGGTTGAAGCGATGGGTGAATCGAAATTGGTGCAGGAGGGATAGGTATAGGAAGTGCATAAGAGTAAGGTGGATTAATGACAACAGAATGGTCAATTGCACTCCAAGATGGGAACATGATTCTCACTCTCTGCTGATACTGGGCATTGAGATTTTCTATATCAGATTTAAGAGATGTCTTCTCTTCTCTGAGTTCATTTTTTTCCTGCATTAGCTGCAAATTATAAAATCGTCAGAAAAAATAAGCAGAAGATAGCTGCTGTAAACTTGTGATGAAAATTTAAACAAGTAAGAACCTTACTTCGTGTGACTCTTCAGAAAGTGCTTTATGTTCAGTTTTAAGCCTATTAACTTCAGCAGTTAAGTCCTTTAGCATTTGGACGGTTTCAGTAAGGATAGTTGCCTTGTCATTCTTGGGTCTATCCGGATCTGTATTGAGTTCAACAAGCATAAATATCTCAGTCATGTTATGTTATAAACGGTACATCAAATTGGTAATATATGTTGAAATAGACAAAAAAACTTGCACTAGATATGAATATATATATATATATATATATATATATATATATATATATATATATATATATATATATA
>Ga0209700_105714_pt1 | contig 20494 bp, 4 predicted proteins | sample SiratroredBW_FD_187528 | JGI IMG/M metagenome (GOLD analysis project Ga0209700, IMG submission 187528) | Root nodule microbial communities of legume samples collected from California, USA - Siratro red BW (SPAdes) (version 2) | ecosystem: Host-associated > Plants > Roots > Nodule | place: USA...
TATATATATATATATATATATATATATATATATATATATATATATATATATATATATATGTGTATATATATATATATATATATATATATATATATATATATATATATATATATAAAAATTATTGTGATATATACACATGATTTGAAGTTGATTAATATATACGTATAAATATAGATATGTATGAATATATGTATATAAATTATTATGATGTATGCGTATGATTTGAAATTGATTAATATATATATGTATACGTGTATATATATATATATATATATATATATAAATTATTATGATGCATAAAATTGATTGTTTTTAATGAATGGAAATAAAGTCTATATTAATTATGTTAATTAATAATAAATTTTAAATTTTTGAAATATTTTATATAAATAAAAAATAAGTATATAATCATTTTAAATTATTTGATTAAAATAAAACATTCTTAAAAATTATAAAACTTACTATGTAACTATACTATTACAATTTAGTTAACACCGTTTGTTTAAATGTTTTACAAATGATACGTAATATAAAGTGATATCAAATGGTAGAAGTATATTTGATTTACATTTTATCATTAATAGATATTCAAGGGTCTAGAAACAAACAAAATTTATTATATCATTATACCAGAAATTGAATAAAATCTTGCTCTCTATTTTCAAACAAAGGTTATGAGCCTAATGCAATTCTCATAAGTTCCCAACTTGTCATTATTTATATAAAAGTTAAAATAAATCACGTCGATAATTAAAAAGTTATAACTATATTTTCTTCTAATATTCATTAACATCTTATTCATTTATAATTTAATTGAATTTTCTATTATTGTATGGATGAAACACGAATAACATTAGACTGTATTAACAATAAAATGGTTAGTTGCTAACAAGAAATTTTTCAACTAAAATTTTCCAGAAACTGTGTCAATCACTATCAATCAAGTATGAAAAATCACAAAAAAAGTCATGATACTTAAAGGAAAAAATGAAAATCAACCGAGCCAATGACAGCTTCTAGTAGCTCAAATCAAATTACAGGTCTTCTTCACATCTAGATAAACACTGCAGTTTTCTTTTTTTTTCTTTTTTAAATTTCTATCATTTTTATAATTATTTCCAGAAACAAAATGAAAAGTGCTGTGAACTCCTGCGGCCAATGGATATTGACAGCCACGTAAGAAATCATTTGACACGTCATCGACACGTGTCATAGCCTTGCATGCATTTGCAGCAGATCTGCTACTAAGTGACTACCCTTCTCTGTTTCTTTCTTTTATTTTTTTTTTAATTTTTAAAACAGTTTAAAAATAAATAAATAAAACATTATTTTCTCTCTCCTACATGACGCACACTCTCTCTCTCTAACCTGTTACCACTATTAAAAGGTGTCCCCTCCTTCACCTCCTCTCACGCTAGCTACTGAACACAAATTGCTTTTGTTTTGTTGTTGTGCTTTCTGTTTCTGTTCTTGTTCCTTAAACTCTTCGTTTAGAAAGTTCCTGAAAAGGGTTAGAAAGAAGAAACAAAATGGTGGCTGTGGTTCCCCAGGAAAATGTTGTGGCATTGGTTTCTCGTACCGGTAGGGAGTTGCAACGTTATAGAAAAGGTCGTCGCCAAGTTGTGGGGTTCGTGTCTTCTTAACCCTCTCTTGTTCTTTAATTTTGGGCAAATGGGGTTTCATATAATGTTTTTTCTTGTCCGTGTTTCTAAGTGGGAAAAAAAGCTGTTTTTCTTGGTGGGATTTGGTTTTTCTGAATACCAAAACCGTTTTTTGTTCCTTCGAGCTTTGTTTTGATATGGGTAAGTTGTGATTTCTGGTTAAGCAAAGTGTAAAGCATTATGGGTTTGTGGATACTAGGAATTTGAAAATGAGTTTCTAGTTAGGGAATTGAAAGTAATTTAGTTTGTTGAATTGGGGATTGCATTGTTCTCTACAGACTTTCATTTCACTTGTTAATAATTGTTTTATTGATTTTGTGTTTGCGATCTTATTCATGCAGATGCATACCGTACAGATTTAAGATTGGGCCGAAAACTTCGTTGGACATTTCGGATGAATTGGAAGTTCTGGTTATCAGTTCTCAGAAAGGAAAAGGGATGCTATTTCCAAAGGTAGACCCATAATCCATTACTAGTCAATAATCAACACCAACATCCAAATAGGCCAAGTTACACATTATTTCAATTTATTTTATTGATTGTAATTATTTTGGTTGACCGAATACCAGGGAGGCTGGGAATTAGACGAATCAAAAAAGGAGGCAGCTTTGAGAGAAACCATTGAGGAAGCTGGGGTTAGAGGCAGTGTTGGGGTAAGCCATTTAATCATGATGCTGGGCTAAAAATATTGATTGCAAAAAAAATTCTTAGTAAACTAAAAAAAAGTTATTTTTTGTGGTGGTGCAGGGTAAATTGGGCAAATGGAGTTTCAAGAGTAAGACTCATGACACTTTCTATGAAGGCTACATGTTCCCTTTACTTGTTCAAGAGCAATTGGAGTTTTGGCCTGAGCAAAACGTTCGTCAAAGAGTATGGGTGAGTAAGCAGATGAACAAATTGAATGAATGTGGAAGCAGTATTTTAATTTGGTGGGGTTGTACTTTTCTGAAAGGGTCACTGATTTTTGTTTGAAACTTTCCCTTTAGATGAGCGTCACTGAAGCAAGGGATGTTTGTCAACACTGGTGGATGAAGGAAGCTCTAGACAGATTAGTAAACCGTCTCGCGGGTCAAAAAGTTGGTCGTGATAATAAACAAGTTCTTGGTTCTATAAACTGCACAAGAGATGCCAAATCTGACTTGTAAATAGTGTAGTAGCATCATGAAGGGTAGAGCTCAACATCTTTGAGTTTCTCCGACGGCATAAAGTTGAGTAGGATCCAAAAGAATTGAGCCAAGTCATAGTATATAAATAATATATACTAGTAATAGTAGTAGATCGCATAGAAACTGGTGATTCCCCAATTTTTTTCACTTAGAAAAGGAATTTACATCTATTTGTGGGAATTCACTGTATCTGTATTATTGAGAGACTTGTGGATATCAGTTAGTCCACAATCGAATTGCTTTGTTTTTCAAGCAAGAGAGTTGTGCTAATGTCAAGCAACACAATCGATGAGGCTGTGTTGAGAAAAAACAATGAGAATCTGCAACTTCTTTTCCCTTATTTACTGTGTGAATTGGCTAACTTTTGTTGGGGGGTGGGGGTTGGTTCTCTTCCCTTTACTGGGAAGGCATGTTTTGTGCAGACGAACAAAAATTTGATGTGATAAATCGTTCATGGACTTTGTTCAAAGAAACTTTAGGGTTATTCCCTGAGGCCATTAGGTACAAATGTCATTATCAAGCGTGATTACTAGATCATGTTGCTTGGCCTATTGTTTGAGATAAAACCATCTTGAATTTAATTATATTGGGTCTTTATTTGTTACTCAGTTGTGACAGCATGTGTATCAGTTGTTATACCTAACAATATCCCTTCTTTAGTTACACCTTCAAGGAGATAGGAGTGTCGATGGAGATATTAAATAATGTCCTTTTTTTTCTTTGTATGTTGGAATACTTTTTCTTGGGGACATTGGATCTGAAGATTTATCTGACGTCATATGAACTTTGATTCTTAATCAGTAGGATTGAAAAGTTGCTTGAACAATGGCAATAGAGGAAGGAATTAATGTTAAAAGGAACACTGTTGGGAGGAGGGTAAAGTACCGAAAAGCTATTCACAAGAGGCCAATCTCTTACCAAATGATCCAATAAAAGTCGAGTGGAAAACGATTCATGAGCAAAAGAGAGAGTGCATGGATTAACTGATTTTGAGTTTTGACATGTAACTAAACAGGTTGTGGGGCATGAGATAGCATTAATATTGAGCGATCAAGTTGTGGTTGTAATAAATGGAGAAAGACCTTGGCATTAGCAATAAGACCCCACGAAAAAGGTGTTGCTGAGTTGGGAAAACACTCAACATCCACTATAAGTTTGCCCATATATATGTGGAGGAGTATCAAAGGAAACTCTTGATATATTCCAAAAGCCAGCTCAGGAAATGTACACTTTGAAATTTGAATATTCTCTCCTTTTATGAAGAAAAAGAATCAATTATGAGTTGACCTATTGGTTGAGAATCAAATACGTCTCCGTGGGCACAACGGATTATGCCAGGCCCAATAAGCTTTTGGGACCATGTCATCCAAGACTCAAAAGATGGTCCATTTTCTGAGCGAGTTGAGTGACAAAACGGATAATGAAATAACGTAGTCACTTAGCTTAGCTAGAGTGGCTTCTACAAGAGCCTTCATATTCCGGTTACAGCTTTATCATTAGAGGATATAAACTAATAAGGATACATCACATATTGATGCAAAAGCACGACTCATAAGGTCGAGTTAGATAATTTCTTTTTGCACTCACATACTTTCCTCCTGCACTCCATGGATTGTGTAAAAAACAAAATCTACCCTGATTTGAAATTTATCAGATTCTATAATTTGAAAGTGCTTTTGGGATAGAGTAGCTTCTGCACGAAAGTCACTTCTAAATTTTACATAATCCAAAAGTTATTTATAAATTTATTTCAAATTATATAACCTTAAAGTAGTTTTTTCGTAAATTACTTTCGCGATTTATAATAGACTTCTGGAATACTTCCGGATTCGGAAACATATTCTGGATTACCAAAGCCTTCCTATAACAAGGGTGAAGTAGAGATTTTGACATTAATTGGGTGCAGAAGGCAAGCATGAGGTGTAAAAAGAAATCCTCATTTGCTATGTGATTCAATAATTAGGGCCCAACAGTTGCTGAATTGGCCAAGCCCGATGTTGCTGAAGTCTAGGAAGAATTGAGTTTGTGTTACAGCATTGCTATTAAAATCCCCCAATTTGCTATTAAACATCTAACCTTTTTCAAAACATTCCTACAACACAACAAATCGTTATATAAACATGTTTCCTTTGTATATTTTAATATTTTTTTGTTGAAATATACAAAAGAAATTAGTTATAGGCAGTTATTTTGACAAGATTTTGTTCAAAATATAATTAAAACATATTTTTATAACTATCTAGACAAGATCTTGTCAAAATTAAAAACAAAAAAATGTTATCTCTGTGTATTCTAACAAAATCTTGTCCATATATCAGAGAATTGTTTTTTATGCATGACTTAGTTTGAGCTTTCTCTTTTAAAAATGTTAATGAGGAAACTTGTTCAAACAAAACGAAAAGGACCCAGCGATTTAAAATGGTGATCTGAACCATACTGTGAAAGGTGAGGAGGAAGAAGAAGGGTGTGATAGATCTTTGGATATAGATAGGGTGCCCCATTGTATGAATTAGAGGGTTTGGACTCTTTTGGGCCCATGCATAGTTGTGGGCTGGCCCATATGATTTGAAGTTGTGGGTGGGCCCTATAAACTATAAGAAAAAAGACCAAGACAGCGCACCATATTTATGAAGACAAAATTGAAAGTTACGTCTTCCTCTCCTATCTCCCTCATTCCCTGTGAGAGGCAGCTTCACTTCATTATACACATAACATGGTCGATTGGTGGTGGCTAAGGAACCACACTATGAAAAAATAACGAGAAGAGAGAAGAAAAGAATGAAAGACACTACTAAATGGCTTTTTGTTGTGATACTAACAGTTCAGTCTAGACAGAATTTTAAGCTATTTTCGTGACAATATTTTGTGACCTATTTAATTACAAGTTCAGTCTAACTTAAGATAGTTAGACTTCTGGGCTAGAACAAATAGTTATAAATATTTTTTTTCTTATCATTTGCTCTTGAGATTCCTGATCTTTTACATCAAATATGAGTTCCAAATACTGTTTACGAAGGCAGAAATTTCATATTGGTGGTTGCTAGGGGACCTATTGTTTTGGTTGTACCTTTATATGTTGGAACAGTTAAAGGTGATATCACTAGGGGACCATTTTGAAATTGGAAACTGTAATTCACTAACTGCAATGGACATGGTAAAAACCCTTCTGTGATTTTGCCAGTATTTTAAACCTTCTCGTGACTTTCCTGTAGTGTTCTCAACAGTTATGCCATTATTTAAGGCCCACTACGTTTCTCTTTCAAGATCACACGAGAAACTAGCTTCTACAACTTTCATGCTACTATGCAAACTCGATGTTCAGTGCTAGCTATCGCAATATCCAATAATTAGACCTACACTAAATTGAATATTGTAGCTATAGTTTTGCTGAACTGAACGTGAGATTCATGAAGATATGGTGTAGTGCGATGTCACAGTTGTACTCTTGCGTCTTCACTTGAAAAAAAAGCTATCGTGTGCCAATAGGGCAAAAAGTGTTAAAAGCCCGTTCCTATGCGAGTGTATAGCCTTACTTTACAATTAATACATATATTAATGTATGATAAAGTGACTAATAGGGAAAGTTTAAAGCCCCTTCTTATGAACTGTGACTCTGGATTCCATACATGCCAATGCATCTATATATGGCATTTCCACAATCGCAGATAAAATTACCTTTTAATATTTGTCATTAGATTTTAGAACTTGATTTTAGTGCGTACGTACGTGAGATCTTGGTAATAGTGAACCGACTTCATCCCTGGCTCTTCTTGTTTTCTCAACCTTCCTTAGTAACGAGAAGTGTAAGTTATGTCTTGCAAACTTTAATTTAAAATGATGATATGATTTATCATACAACTACGAGCCATGCTGTGTTCGTCACTTTGTTTCTGGATACGTAACATGTACCTTTCTCTTTCGACTTTCGCTATCTTAAAAAACCACTAGTATATTCAAACTGAAAATACTGATTGATACAGCAATAGCTACAATCATTAAGGTTACACTTAAAGCTACAAAGGGGTTTAGCATTATTCTTTTAATTCAAAAGAAAGGGAAAAAAAGTTACGTCGGATTAAGGAATGGCAACAAAGTAGACGGGGATCAAGATATGAAGAAAAAAAAACACATAATAATACTTATTCTTCACATCTAGATATGGCGATTAAATTTTGAAATAAATTTAATCATTATCTGACTTTTCATTTAGAAATAAATTTCATTTTATTTGCCACATGACATGACATAAAAACTATTCTTCAAAAGATTGATAGACCCACATGCTGGGTAGTAAATTAAGAAGAAAAACTTTAGTGTTTTATTGAGCACAGAGATGACATGGCTATGGCGTGGACTTGGTTATTTAAAGCAACTCCTTCTCCAACCTCACAGGTCTTTCACTCTTCACTCCTCCATTCCCAAGCAATACCAACCCATCGTTTATATCACCAAATCAAATCAAATCCCCCATGACACATACATGCACAGAACATCATCGTCTCCTTCCAACATCCACATGCATTAACTAAACACACCCTCATCAACCTCGTACGTAAACCAAACCAACACCGTACTTCTCAGAAAACAAATGGCGAAAACAAAACAAACCCTAACCCTCGTGTTAACCTTATTCTCTTTGGCCACCTTCTTCGTTCTCTCTCTATCCTCTGCCGCCAACTTCTTCCTCTACGGCGGCTGCACGCAGCAACGGTACACCTCCAGCTCGCCCTACGAGTCAAACCTGAACTCGCTCCTCACCTCCCTGGTCAACTCGGCCACGTACTCCTCCTACAACAACCTCACCGTGGTGGGCTCAAGCCAGAGCGACGTCGTCTACGGCCTCTACCAGTGCCGCGGAGACCTCGCTATGCCGGACTGCGCCGCCTGCGTTGCCCGCGCCGTCGCTCGAGCCGGCCAGCTCTGCCCGGCGGCGAGTGGCGGCGCGGTGCAGCTCGACGGGTGCTTTGTGAAGTACGACAACTCCACGTTCCTGGGCGTAGAGGACAAGACGGTGGTGCTGAAGAGGTGTGGGCCCTCCGTGGGGTTCGGGTCGGGCGCGAGCGGCGAGAGGGATGCAGTTTTGGGCGGGTTATTGGGTTCGGGTGGGTTTTTTCGGGTTGGCGGGTCGGGTGAGGTGAGGGGCGTGGCGCAGTGTTGTGGGGATTTGAGTTTTGCGGAGTGTCAGGATTGCGTGGGGGATGCGATCCGACGGCTGAGGAGTGAGTGTGCTGCTGCGGACTATGGGGATGTCTTCATGGGGAAATGTTACGTCAGGTTCTCCACCAATGGGGCTCATGCTTACAACAATAAGGCCCATGGTAAGGCCCAACTTCTAAAAAAAACAATGTTGAAGAAATTTTGTGGTGTTTTTCGGGATGGGACAAGGTTTCATTTCTTTTGTGGTGATTCTTGCTTGATTCTGATTCCTGAAGGGGAAAATTTGGAGGGTACAAAGATTTTACAAACGCGAGAAGCAAATTTTTCATAAGTGTTTTTTTTTTGTCACGTTATTCTTTTGTTAAAAAAATATCTTATTTGAATTGAATAAAGTTATTATAAAAATGTTTAATATATTATGTCATGATGTTTGAACTATTAATTACTTTTTCTTTATGATGTTCATCTAAAAAAAGCGAAAAATTTATTGGTTTTGGCCGATCCATGTAAAAATTATTATCGATAATAATTTTTAATGGATTTTATACCATTAATTTAATTTTTACTAAATTATAAATAAAAAAAATGATCTTAAACAAACTTCAAGAGTGTCATAACTCTTTTTAATGCCCTTTAGTAAGAAAACAAGTCGAAGAGTGTGAAAGAATAATGTATTGTGTCTCTTGTCTTGGAATTTATATACTCATCAGTTATTTAAAAAAATTTGTCATTGTGTTAGTTGCTTAATTTAAAAAAATTGACTTATGTATTAGCTATTGATACCCTTTTTTCTTTAATCAATAATGTTATTGTATTACTATATAGATTATAATCATAATTATATCATTCCTAATCTTATTAATTTCTTGGTCTCTTTACTAACCGAGAGAAAAGTAATAGGTAATTTATTTTGTTGAATTGGTGTTCAGCAGGAAAATCAGGCAACGAAGGTGAAAAAACATTTGCAATAATTGTTGGATTATTAGCAGGAGTGGCTATACTCATTATTTTCCTTGCATTCTTGAGAAGGCTTTGTGAGGGACACGGTAAATAACTACAATTTTTTCTCTCCTGTTTCTCTTTTATTTAATTCATTATTGACATGGGTTTTTTTTTTTTTTTTTCTGATGCAGGTAAATAAATTAATTTGAGTTTGTTAAAATCAGTGGCACGACACTGAGATACTGAAAAATTCTCAGCCTTCTCATGGGTTTGCTTTTGGTTTCCTTTTTATCTTCACAGCGTCTTTTTTTCTCTTCTTTTCTTTTTCTTTTTCTCTTTGTTGCCCTCTCTCTTTATCATTCCCTTTATTACAAACTTCAATTCAAAAGAGGAGCTTGATGAGGATATCATATGGGAACACTCAGTCGAATGCAAAAGGCAAAAGCGAAAGATGAACAAAAGGGACTCAAAAGATTCTGTTTTCCTCACTCCACTTAACAACTTGCTTTGTCTCATCTCCTTGCAAATAATTATTTATATAATTTTTTTTTTTCATTTTTAAGTTACATGAGATTTCTCACTTTGTGTATGGTTAGTATATGCACTTTTGGTTGAGTATATCTTATATACAATATTTTTGGTGTTATTCTCCTTTTGGTGCCAAGCAATTACTTTGACTGTTCATGATAGCTTTCTGTTTTTTCAAAGCTATGCTTAAATCTGTGTTTGACTTCACCAGGAAAACTAAACCATTATCTTCAAGGAATCCAAGAATTCAACTTGGCTTATTCTTGAATGAAAAAAAAAGTACTCAACTATGGCTAAATAAGGAGGGGGAATGAAAGAAAATTGAGGAGAAAGGTGTATTTATCATTCTCTTGTGTGATTTTTAAGAAGGTAAAAGAAAAGAAAAAAGAATATAATTTTCCATCTTCTAATTAAGAACAAAAGATTGAGAGATTTTATTGGTTTCATATAGGATGAAATCCTTTAAATAAATGCAAGATTTCAAATTTTAATTCCTGGATGTGGAAAAAGACTCTACCTTATTTAAGAAAATGACTTAATATCAAATAATATAATATTTCATGATATTCTATTTTAGATTTTGTGAGATTTATTTTTTAAATATATTCTAACTAAATAAATAATATCGAGTTTGGTGCGTGAATAATAATATAAATCACCTTTTTAATATATTTAAGAAGTACTCTAATATTGTGTTCGAACATAAATTTATACTTAATTTTAAAAAAAAACTGATAACCAATTTTTTTTTTGTTAAACAATTATTTGACAAATTTTAACAATAAAAATTAAGATATTCAGTTTAAATATAAATTAAATTATTCAATAAAAAAATTAAAAAAATAGTTATAGACAATTGTATATATAATAAAGTCGTTGACATATTATAACTTTTAAATTTAATTTCATAAAATCTTGTTACCTACTTATATTTTTTTAAGTATATATTGAATGAGTTTTTTTTTAAGTACTTGTCATACAAAAATTTATAAAATTATTCAATTTTTCTTTTTCATAAAATTTAAACAACATTTTTATTTATCTCTCTCTTTAATTTAAAGTTATAAAATTGTTCTTTTTCAATTTTTATTTTGTTCTACCAAATAGATCCAAATCTGACTTAATTTGTTTCGGTATCATCAAATGCTTTTTCGATTGACGTGTAGAGACATGTCCAAGTAGACTTCATGCTTCACAAAAATAGAGAAAAGGGCAAAAAAAAGTGATTCCTCGTGCTTCGTTGCTTAAAAGACCAAACACGTTTCACTTTTTCTTTTTCTTATTTATGTTTTTGACGTTAGCTTTTTGACTAATATGTATTTGTAAAGGTAAATTCAACACAGTTTGTCATTTTCTAAAATTTAAATTTTCAGCAAATAGTAGGTATTCATGGATTAGTTACGGATATAAGGATAAAAAAATATATCTATATTTTGTCATTTCTTCCTCTTTCATATATCCACAATTAATCTACCAACACACAGGTTTCATCCTATAAAAGGATTAGTTTCTTTATGAGAAATCAAAATTTAATACTTATATAACTATTCAGTATTTCATCGTGTTTCAATAAAATTGCTCTTAAAAGAAGATATGCTCGAGAAATAAAAACAAAATATCCACAACTAGTTTATTTTGAATTTACATAAACTAATTTATTTTAATCTAAACACAACTAGTCAAGTAATTACCATCTTTTTAATATAAAGACAAAATGAGATTAACTGAGATGGAGCATTTGATTAATCTTCCGTTTCAAAGAGATACAATTGAACCGTAAAATTCAGCAACAGATAAACATTTTATGATAAATTATGTATTTTTTTTTCTCATTACATCATAAATACTTGATGAAAATCAAAAGGTTGAGATTTTTTCTTCTTATGGGGTTATAAGATAGACGTGTCAAGAACTACCAAAATAACACAAAAAAAGTAATTGTTAGATAACGATCTTTTAAATGACCAATAGTAGGATCGACCTTTTAGTTTTTATTTTGTATATTTTAACAATTTTTTGTGAGATAAAGGTATTTTATCAAAAAGGTGTCGACGGTTGAACTTCCCAAAAATATGTGAGATTAACAAAACCCAATTTTCTTTTTGTTTTTGCGTAGTGGTGTTATTTGTTTTGTCTCTCTGATTAATGGAACTCAAAACGATAGAGTGTACCCTTTCTTTTTTCTTTCATAATACCACAAAGTGGGCTTGACCTTTTTCGTTATGCACTTCTTTTTTTCAAAAACCCTGTTAACAAATCTGGACTGGGCTTACTCTATCAGTTTGCAGAGAAAAAAAAAATCGATCTAAAGTGGACTGCTTCTTCTTGCATCTCCTTAAGGCACCTCCAAATTTTTAAAATATTCTTAAATTATCTCTTTTGTAATGACAGTTTTGTCTTTGATTATATTAAAATAATTCTAAAAATTAAAGGCAAGCAAACCAATAACATAAATTGATTTTATTAAAGAAACTTTCAAAATTCAACATGGAAAAGAAAATTTTATTTTATTAAAAAACTTGATTACGATAATTAAATTAATTTTCCTTATCTTATTCACAATCGGTTCCAAAATTCCACCCTTATAAGATTTCCCTTCACTTACATTTCTAGATATTTAAAGGGGATTAATATAATATTGTTGTTAAACACCTCTCAAGATTTAACTCATTTATTCCAATACATTCAATCCTAATTTTGCATAAGTTAACTCTCAAATGACATGACAATGGATAGCATCTGATTATATTTTTAATAATGATAGCATTATATGCATTTACCTCATATAGGAATAATTTAGTATCTACAAATTGTAGAAAATTAACCATTATCTCCTTATTACTCACGTTAATTTTTGTGAGCATCTACATAGTTGTTTGTCTTACTATTTCAATTCATCCTTCAATCATTATTAAGAAAACAATGGTGCTAATCGGACATCTTATCTTAATTCTTTATATGGTTTGAATTCTTTTCTTAAGTTACCATTTATCAAGATAGATATTATTTTTTAATCTACATATTTTATCATCCACTTAATTCATTTATTATAAAAGTCTAATTTTTGCATCATATAACCCAAAAGATCTCACTTTACTGAATCATAGACTTTTTTAAAATCCGCTTCCATTATTATACACTTCTTATTTTATTTAACGTCCTCTAACAGGACATTGGTCACCACTATATTGTCCATTAAATCCCTACCTTATAAAAATACAGATTTAGAAAATCCAATCATATTAGAACACACCCACTTAAGCCTAGATGCGAGAATTTTTTATACAATTTTCTATTTGCAGCCTATTAAAAATACAAGTCTAAACTCCTCTAAATTTTGTGGATTATTGACCAAAGAAATTAAGATTATGAAAGACGCATTATAATTTTTTTAGTATGCACCTTATATTGTGACTTGATATCTTTAACTTAATTATAAATGAAAAAATGATATATATTTATTGAAAAGGAGATTACAATGTATGAAAATAAGATTATATATATATATATATATATATATATATATATATATATATATATATATATATATATATAAAGTTTTATACTAGAAAAGTAATCTTATATACTTTATAAGATTGATCTGATAAAAATATCTTTCCTCTAAATACCCAACACACATATATGAAAGGAGTTCAATCAAGATTTTAGTATTTCACTCCTATTGTCTTGTGTTTGATATGAAACACACATATCATGTGATCATGGTATTTCTAACCTATCTACTTACATACCAACTGTGTATTATAGCTAGTGATTAATTACTTCTTCTTTTTTCTCCAATGATGCTGTTTCAAATGAAAGGACGTGTTTAATTAAACTGATTGTGAATGCAACGTTTATGACGCAAAGTGGTATGCATGCAATGCATGCTTCAAATTTTATGAAGCTGGTTACCCCAAGAAGAAAAATAATATGCATATAAAATTAATTGATACGAAATATATGACATGACAAAGTGTACTAGGATGAGAGAAATCAACATTAGTTATATATATTTATATAGATATGGAAGATTACGATTTAACTTAAATATTGTCACATGCGTGTGGGATACACATACACTTTATAACGAAACAATTACATTTATTTAAAATTATATCCAAAATATTCAATAAATAATTATAAAAACTAACAAATAAAATAATGCAACTTTTAATAATATTTCAAGTAAATAAAATATGGGTGTGAATTCTTAAACTTAATTAAATTTAGCACATATTGTATTCTTAATTTTCATCAATAATAAAATATGTAACAAAAATGTTGTTATCACTCGATTTTGACTTAAAAGGCATGTCTAAATTGTGAGTGGAAACCGAGGTAGTAAGTCTATATACGTAAAGTGAATTTGGACTGAAATGACCCGTAAACCTAAGGTTGTTAAAGAATCTTGACTAATTTACCTAGTATTACGTAATGAAAATAAATTTCTTTCATTTCTCGTGCGTGTTTATATCTAAAATAGAGGGAGAGACAAAAAAAATAACATGACCTATGGATAGATATAACTTTCCTATTTGAAAATTCATATACCTTTAATTTCTCAGGTTGATGTGTTCTATATGGCACAGTAGTTTGCATACACCACCCATACGTGAGAATGACCTCAAAATTTTAAAGAATGAAAAAAGAAGAGTGATATAAAAATGTGCATGTGGCATCTGTTTCTTTCTACTGTTCATAGATGTGTGGGTGGAAAATTAAATATTGTCTACGTAATGAAATCATATGTAAGGTGTCTGCATTTAATTAGACAGAGGAAAACAAAGTCAAATTTCACCAATTAAAACTATAATTTTTAAGGCAAGTCACTCAAATAACCTCTTTCATGCATTGCTATATTAAGGTATTTGTTTAAACACCTCAACCAAACTTGTTTTTATTCTTTACATACTAGTTATATTTGACAAACACACTTCCCACATATCTATTTTACAATTTTATGTGGAGTTGACGTGATTAAGATAAATGATGTATAAAAGACATTTCAGCGTAGCACTGACAATCATTTTTAGGATTTATATGTTTGAGGTTTTATTAGAATGCTACCCAGCATATTTCATCAAAGGTTGAGAAGCGGTGATTTTAAATCTCAGATCTCTTGAATTTTGCCACTATTGTTCTGTCACCGTTGATTCTCTCACCACCATCCATGATCTCCCACTATCGCTCGCCACCATCGATGGTCTCCCACCGTCGCTTACCACTGCAACCACTGTCACTTGAAATCTCTCTTATACAAATGGGTGCACTGGACTCCTATCATACTTAAAACATAATTATGTCATTTCATAACAAAATATTCTAAATGTCTTTAAAAACAAAAATATCGTTTTATCCTTATCCACTTATATAATTATATCATGTCAGCAATTGACATCTGATTATATCTCATGTGATTATAATTGTTATGCGGTAATTTTAATCTACTACAACCTGTTATGCGGTAATTTTAATCTACTACAACCGAACCCGTGTTTTCTGTTACACAATTATTAATTTATTTAAGATTTTCTTTTTCCAAAATGTGAAACAATCAAGTAAGTTAGAATATTATTGTATCGTATATGCGCTCATAAGTAGTTAAATATGAAATAAAAGTAACAAGTTTCACGATTTAATCCTTATTTGAATATTCATTTTTTTAATATATAAAAAAGGATACCTCGTTTAATTAGTTGATATCGGCTCACACAACCAATGTAGGGACCCAATTAACAAGAAAAATGTACTTAGTCTCTCTTCTGAGACACGCAAAATATTCTATGATAAACTTCTGTAATTTGAATTCTACAAATATATTTAATTTCATCGGTAGCAAATTTTATATTTACACAGTCGTATTTTCATAGTTAAATAAGTACATAACAATTATTGCAAAATATTGATGTACATACTGAAGGTTTTTTCCCCTAAAAGAAATAATATATATATATATATATATATATATATATATATATATATATATATATATATATATATATATATATATATATATATATATAATTTTAATTTTTTTTGGCGTTTCTTGGATGACAATGAAATTGGAACAAAACTTTTGTTGCGTAAAGTAAAATGAATATTTATTTGTAAGGAAAATGAACAGATTAGATTATATGAAATGATTTTATTTCTTGTTTTTCAGATTTTGTTTTCTAATGACTGCCATAATAACGTTATAAGAAAGTAACTTTGGATAACCATATAATGAAAGTTTAATAAAGAGAACAAAAAATTATAGAAACGTGCACATAAAAATCAATACGCAAAGATTTTGTTTGAATGTCTGATGTGTTATACAATAATATTATACTAATCAATTTATTAAGACAATATTTGACATGGATAATTACTAATTAATTTTATTATAAATCATGACATGACTTCAAAGTGACCCACAAAGTTAGTGGGAAAAATTGACCTAAGATCTAAAAAGGCACTTCATATCTCATAGACACAACTGCAATATTCAACAATTGAACTTCGTAAGTAACGAGATACTTTGTCATAACATTTTGGGATCAATGTAATCAACATTTAATTAAGTTTAAAAATAATAACAACTCAACGAAATCATGTATACCTCATTGATTTGTCATTATATTTAAATTCACGGTGTGATTTGAAAAAAAAAATCTACAAATCACAAAAAATCATGAAGAAAAGTGCGACAATTAGGTATACAACTAAAACAAACTGTCTAGTATTCTGATTTTAATTATAAATGGTATTATTTCTAAATTAATCTCTACTAATTTAGTCTTATTTAATAAAATATTTTCATATAAGCAATATTTATGATGTCATTTATGGTTTTAACTTTTTAACTAGTTGAAAAACTTATTAACTTTTATTAATATATATGATAAAAAAAAGTACTAGCTTACATTATAAAAAAAATAAAAATTACTGACGAGATAAATCTATCGAAAAGATCCAAAATTTGTCGATAAATTAATTGTTCATAAATTTATTGATAGATTTCTGAGTCTGTCAATAATTATCGACAGATTTAAAGTAAATTCATCGGTAAATCTGTCGATAAATTTAACGACAGATGATATCTATCAATCAAATCGTTGATAATGATATTTTACCGATGGATAAAATTTTATTAATAAAATTTCGTAATTTAACTTTTCTTTAATGTTATAATATTTTATAAGACTTAATTAACGTAACATTTCTTAAATTTCCAGCTTATATCTTATATTATAGTTCCTCTTTTTATTTTTACGCTATTTTTTGTATAAGGTAAAAAATTATTATATATATTTTGTCTCTTGTTAAAAGGATGGAATTTTTTACATCAGTTAATTTTTCTTTTACTATTACCTCTTTGTGACATAATATTGTATTCATGATAAGTTTTTACTTTATTATTATTTTTTTATATTTTTTACATTGCTTATTTTAACTATTTTATCATTTGTAACAATTATTTTATTATTTCGATAATAAACTTGAATATTAGTATTGAAAGATGATGTTGTTTTACTGTACTATCTTTCCATCATTACATTTATTTATTTACATAATGAAAATATAAAGTCTATGATATTTTAGTTTTTTTTTAATTTAAATGGAAATGTTTTAAAATATAGTTTAAGATGAATTGTAGAATACACAGTATGAAAAGGTAAAATAATTTAAAATTGAAAACTTAACTAAAATTTTATCTGTAAATAAAATTATGAAAGTTTAAAATTAATCAAAAACTAAATTTACAAAACTCCAAAATATAATCAAAAACTAAATTTACAAAACTCCAAAATATATTTTTATCAATAAAATAAAATAAAAATGTATATGAAAAATTATGTTAACACATACATATATCATATACTATTTTTAGTTATTTTAATAAATAATTTTATCTAAATAAGCTAACATAAAAAAGTTCGCCTACTATATGTTTTAAATTAAAAAAGCTGTAGTTTTAAAACTTTTAATTCATTTTACTGAACATAACTTCAATTAGAATTTTATTTTCAATAATTTTATTTTATTTAAGGATTACAAAGTGAGTTTTCTTCCGTGGACCAGGTTAGTATTTCCAATTCACTAATTTATTTTAACACATCCCACATAATTTGCCAAATTAACGGATGAAAGGCGAGACAGACTAAAATTTAAAATAAAAACTAATTTAAAAGTTTAAAGTTTTTATATTATAAACGTAACTTAAGTTATTAATATTTATATATTGAGTTCCAAAAATTAATTAATGAAATAATTTCATATATAAAGATAATAATTATTTTAATTTATCTCATTAAAAACATTAACTAATCGATTAAAAAAATTATAAATAATATATATAATTGAAATATATATATAAATAACTGGTTGATCCGTATTTTATTTTGATAAACCAAGATTTCTAACTCACTTTATTATGGTACGTCAGTTCGACTTATTTTTTTAGATTAAAATACTCCTAATTTTATTTTTGATAATATGTATGTTTAAAATGAAAAAAAACATCAAATTAACCTCCTTAATTAATAAACACATTTTCATTTTAATTTAACCTGTTATATTTTTTTTTTCAAAGTTAGAAAGATTATTTTTTTATTTATTATGTTTTATTGAAAGATCTTATTTATTGATGATATGGGATCTATAATACACTTTTTTTATATTGAAATTATTCAATTTATGTATAAGATTATGATCGATAATAAATAATCTAATAAATTTTAAAAAATATTATTAAAATAAACTCTAGTACTACATTTGAAGATGATATCTTTAATCTATTAATTTTTCTAGAGTATCCAATATTACATTGTAATATGGTATTAAAAAAATGTTGATCTGATACACGCAAAACATATCGGAAAACATGGTGTTGGTATCCCAGAGAAAAAAAATATATATTTAGACTTTTAAGAGGTGTTGGATATTATTACCTTTCAAATTTAAATTATTACAATCCGAAAGTTTTATAAGGAGCATGTGAAAACCCTAACTGATTTATCTGTATTAATAGCTTTTGTTTTCTGTTTTAAGATAAACTTTCAAAACACTTGACTTAGAATCTAATTTCATTTCTCCCCTTCTGAAACAAACATTTGATGAGGCCATAATTAGTCTTTGATGAAATAAACATGCCGTATAAGCATGGTTTTCCTTACATGGTTTCTTCTTATTGGAAGCTTTCGTTGTCTAAATAATTTTATCATTTGGAAAATATTTAAGAAGAGGCTAGAGATATCTAACTGAATGCGCTCACTGTATAGATTGGTTATTCCTTCCCAAAAACTTTAAAAAATGTTAATTATAAATATAGTTTATAAACATTTTTATCTTTAAATCTATTTAAACAATTTTCAGAAAAAAAAAAATTATAACAGAATCGCTTAATATCAAAACAAATATTATTTCAAATATGGTGATAGTCATGAAATGTAAGTAAACTTAACATCAAGCATGAGGCTAGAACGTAAAATATATATAATTATAATTTTATAAAGTGTCAATGGATTAAAAATAAAAGATATATAATGAGATACGAGAGTGATAATTAAACTCAAATTCATTATTATTTTTACTTACATAGCCCTCTATTTGTTTTAATTTATTAATATGATATTTTTTTAAATATGATTATTTAGTATTTATGTGTTAGATTAAAATCTTAGGGACTTTTTATCATAACATGTGTTAATTTATTTTTTTAATTTCCTTTAATTTGAAATAATAATCAATACAAAGTTTTATTTAGTACTGTTGTTCTGTTAATATAGACCTTATAAATCTATGCTAATAGTTAGATGCATTGTATAGATAAAATTTTGTTATAATGTAGAACATATTATATTTATGATATACACGTGTGCGTATACATTATATTTTTCGTGTTAAGATAGGCATTACAAATCTATATGCTAATTGTAACATGCGTCGTAATGATAGATAAAAGTGTTATAGTATAGAAAATTATATACATCTACATCATACTTTTCGTGTAATACATTTTGTTATTATTTTAAACTATATACTTATAATGACACTTTGATTTTCGCTGGAAAAAATCTATATTAACTGGAGCTAACCAAATCATATTATACAAACAAGCTATATTTTTAATTTCTTTTTCTTCTAAATTTTGGAATCCTTTTTCTTTTTGGTGCCTGATACTCTCTATTCCGTCACCATCAAGAATAATAAAATTCTCTTTATCAAATTTTAATGAAGTGAATCTGTGTTTCTAAAGACTCAAATCGAGGCTATTAAAGTTATTAATGACTTCCTTTCAACTAATATATACGAATCATATAGTTATGAAAACATAATTTATTAGGACTTGCATAAATTACTACCATATAAACACGTAAAGTTAATTTAATGGATAAGATAGGTCAAACATTAAGAGATGTATAGTTTTAGTTCAACCATTAATTTTTAGCTATTGGTGGTTTAAATGGTTGAAGGATTGAAATGTTAATTTCAATTGAACTAAAATATTTATTTCATTTGAACTTACATATACGATATTGCTCTTATCATATATTTGTTATATTTATATTTACTAACTTATAACTTTAGTTGTTTCAATTAAACAAGCTAGCATTTTGAAGGAATGATAAGATAAACAGATAATTAATGCATGACATAATAATCTAGTTATGTCATTACTTTATCAATAGAGAAAATCTAGTGGTAAAGACTAAAAACATGTACCTAATATAAATTACATGTTTATAGTCTTGTTATCAAGTTTTTTTATTAGTTATATTCTAATCAAGGAAATAACTAATGCCTAAATAACAATAATGCTGCATTATTTTTTTTTTTATCACGAAAATAATTAAGAATCATAAGATTGCTTAAAAATGCTACATTAAGTTGAAGGAGAAGACGTAACATAATATACATTTCATTTTAGCACATATTAAGTTTGACCTTTTGCCTAGCTGACTCCACAATCTTGTCTGTTTATAATATATATATATATATATATATATATATATATATATATATATATATATATATATATATATATATATATAT
>Ga0209700_105717_pt1 | contig 20468 bp, 9 predicted proteins | sample SiratroredBW_FD_187528 | JGI IMG/M metagenome (GOLD analysis project Ga0209700, IMG submission 187528) | Root nodule microbial communities of legume samples collected from California, USA - Siratro red BW (SPAdes) (version 2) | ecosystem: Host-associated > Plants > Roots > Nodule | place: USA...
CATTTGTGTGGGGGCTGTGTGGATTCACAGTTTGGAGATGTATGACAGGTGCATATCTCGGGGTCTATTCAATGCACGAGTCTTCCGGAAGTAGAGTCATGTTTGTAGTGTGTTAGATTCTTTTATTATGATGATACATGAAATTGAATGTTTTTGATTTGTTAAAATTTGGTTAGCTTACCCTTTTCTTTGGTTGTATTGTGTTTGATTTTTCTATCTGTGATGATCGTGTCTTGACACGGGAGCAGATGGTGCTGCAGATGGATCTTTGGGAGATCATCTAGGTTGAAAGATGCTGTTAGGAATAGTGGATTATTTTAAAAAAAACTTATATATGATATTGTAAATATATGTTTTGAAATTTCAGTTTAACTTTATTATGTAATTTTGATATATGTTAACTATGAAATACTGTGAGATACACATGATGATAATACTTTAGCTGTCATAGTAGAAGCTTTAATTTTGTGGGGTGTTACAATAAACATTCTCATTGTTAATTATATTTTTTAAAAGATCTTATTAATTAATACTTATGTTCTTAAATAATAAAATGTTCTTAAATAATAAAATTACCGCTAACTGTATAAAAATGTTTTCAAATAATGTTTTGATAACAGCAATGCACTAAAAATAATTACAACAATTCTTTAGTGTAATTTGACATCAAATTTATTTATTTAAGATTTATATTACAACAAGTTTGTATCAATATACTCATGGCCAAAAAACATATTAGAACCTTACAGAAAAAGGGAATATAAAAAAATTAAGAATTATTATTAATTTACTTTAACCCTCAAAAATCAATTTCTTATATAATGTTCATAATGTATAATTTTAATTATCAATCCACTTGTATTTTATTCAAATTAAAAGAGGCTAACAAAAGCTTTACAATATATTTTAGAACAATAATAATAGATTATAAAATAATAATTTAAAACAAAATACATTATGTAAATATTCGGTTTGAACTAGAAAAATAAGATTTATCTTTGTAACATAAAAGAGAAACAAAATATTTATCTAAAAATATTAAAAAAATGTCGTTATCTTTACAATAAAATTAAAATATTAATTATATATTAATAAAAAAATATGTGAGTACGTGTCCAGTGCCATCAGATAGGAGTAATTAGATATCTTCTTCCCATCTTCAAACAAGTAAACAAAAACTGATTTAACTCATACATAATTATCAATCTTCCATTAATAATAATTTTATTCACAAATATTTGTGGTACAATCCTTTTTGTCATCACTCGTTAGGGTAAATTCTGCTAAGTGGAATACCATTCTCTCAAAATAGTTTACTTTGGAATGTGGAATTTGGTGGGAGGGATAAATCACCCTCATCAACCACTCCATACAGTAACATTAGCATGTTATTCGACCAAATCTTATTTTTTTTTAACTACTTATAATTTTAATAATACTGTCCAATATTTTAGTTTTCTTTATCGTATCACCAAATTATTTTACATTTTTTTTCTATTAACATAGTCATAAAATATATATTTATATAAATATTATTTTTTAATTAAATTTTAAGTTTATGATAAAATTAAGTATTTTTAGTTAAATTTTTATTATTTTTTTCTGAGTACACAAAATTTTATATTTTATAATTGAGTTTTTGTTATTTTTTTTTTAGTAAACTGGGTGGTGTGATTATTATTTTGTGTCGTTGTCTTGTTCACTTGTTTTTATATATTAAAAGAATATAAAATTTTGTGATTAATGTAAAATAATATCACTGTTAATATATAACCAAAAATAAATTTTATTATTTTTATTAAAAATATATTAAATAACTAAGTTGTTATGCTTCTTAATGGCTTTCACATCATCACATATAACGTTTAAAAGATTATCATTATAAATTATTAGATGATAATGATCTTTTATTATTCAACACAATTTCATTAAATTTTTTAATGAAAGTAATAGAAATCACTTATTTTTTTATATTAATGTTAACCAAAAACTTCATTTCTTAATATTTAAAACTAAAGATAACAAGATAAGTAACCAACTGGCACTCACTTAATAAAAGATAAATAGCGAAAATTCAACTAAAAATTATGGATAATTTAAATATTTAATAGATCATAAAAATTTAATTAAAAATATTTAAATTTATTAAACTTTACACTTAAGTCATATTTTTATATCTTCCCACTATGAATTGTAGCATATCAAAATAGGCTGGGAAAATTATTATGCATGTAATGTCATGAACTCTAGGGAAATTGCATGCTCGTAATCGTATCTCAGATGGAAATTTCTGGATCAAAATAGTGAATTGAAAAAAAAATGTTGATGATCTATGGCAAAAAAATGAAGTAGTCGTGTGATGTTTATAAATAAATAATAAAAAAAAATGACCGGTTTAACATGAAAAATGATATAAAGAACAAAGTTAAAGGAATGCAAGGTATGATAACTAATAAGGTATGATAACTAATAAGGTATGTTTAACAAAAGAAGAAAGATAAAAATGTGAAAAAGGGAATATAAAGTGTACTATTCGGTTTAGAAACGGCTATTTGTCGCCTTAAGTTAACCACTCCAGGATTAGGGGTGGATACTCGTCACCTTTGACTGACCGACATGTGGCTGAGAGGAGGCGCTCAACAACTCCATGATCACATGCAACTTCTGTCAAAGTAGTCTGTAAAAGCTGACATAACATAAGTTATAAGTCAAATACCAACTCTATAAATATGTGAGTAAACAAGGATAAAGGTAAGCCCAAGAAAGATAAACATTATTACTTTAAGCTCCGATAACCGAATACTTACTTGAGCGTCAAAGTGAAATTGCAAGTACCCCTCCCCTTGTGGTGACCAAGGTGAGCAACCCTAGGACCGAAAGACGTGAGACCGGAGCAGGAACGAGAAGTGACGCTTGAAGCGGGGCAATTACTGTTCGGGTGGTTTTGAGTCAACTCTGAAGATTCCTCTAAATCTGTGTAAGAAGATAAAGTATTATAAATAATATATCGTTATGTTATTTTAAGATGATTGTTATACAAGATTCATACAAATATTCTATTGGTGACAAACACGTGTCAGTAAAACAACTCTGAACATATTTATAAAATTTCACTTTTAAATATTTTATAGGAAGATGGGTGAGAGTATAAGAAAAATAGCTATAATTTATGATTTTTTTCACTGACAGTTTATTCTTTTAACTAATTACGCGTCTAGCATACCGTGTACACAATATTACCATATTTACCCATGACTGTACTGTGTAGGAGAATTGAATCGTGATCATTACTTTTACTTTTCCTTATCATAAAATCAGTCAAAATTCAGTATCTTAAAAATCTAATTCCAAATTGGAATTTTATTTTTTTAAAATATTAATATAATAATAAATAAATAAATATAAATATAATTTAAGTATATTTATTTAAATATAATAAATATTAATTAAAATAGAATGAATTTAATATTTATTTAAGAAATACTTGAAATGTATTTATTTAAATATAGTAATATAATAAAAATTACAACTCAAAATGTAAATAAATGTAATAATTAACTAAAAATTAATTAAAAGAGTAGTCCTTTTAACATGTAAAAACAGTAGATAAAAGATGAAAATAAAATCATGCAAAATCATATAAAGTGATTGATTTTGTGACTTTGAATGTTTATATAGGAATATATGTCTTGATCAAAACTATTTTTCATAGTTTTCATTACAATAAATAATAGAATTATCCGTACATCATTTATTTTCGGGTCAAGGTCGGTCATGCAATCATGTTGTCCCTTCTTGATTATGGTTGTTTTTTTGTTTGAAGTCAGGAGTTGATTCCTAAGCTTGTTGTATAACATTCTCTTGTTTTTTTTTATCTACATGAAGGGTCATGATGTCCCTTGATGTCGATAAGAACTTCACCGTCAAGTGAGCTGTAAATATAATCACTTCTAGCTTGTTTAAGGAATGTCTTCTAAAGATAATGTTGTAGGAAGTATTGGCGTCGATTAGTAAATATCAGATCTTAATGGTCCTACTCTGAGGCTTTCTTCGTTGAACTTCATATACAAGTCTACATAACCTCTGATATTAACCCTTCCCTTGAGAACCCCATGATTTGGCAGTCATATGATTGGACCTCTATCTCAGGGATTTGCGACCTCTTCAAATTCATGTAGTACAAGATGTCCATCGAGCAATCCTGATCGATCAAGGTCTTCATGACTATGAAGTTTCCAACCTTTACCGTTATGACCATTAGGTCATCTTGCATGTCTATAACTTTGAAGTTGATGTTCATGACGGTGATGCACGACATCTTTATATGGGGGAAAGAGTTTATGATATATGATTGTATAATTCAGAGGTATTGTTTCCTTGCATATGTCGTTGCTCCCCCTCTAATAAGCCCACCCGCGATGGTGTTGATCACACCTCAAAGTGGCAATTCTCGGTTATGTGCTTGGTTGGCCTTCTTCATTTGTCTTCATCATGACGAGACTCATCTCAATGATCTCTCTTGTCATGGTCCAGACGAACACGTTACTCCCCTCTTTCTGGCGATTGGGACATCTTCTGATATCTTATTTTCCTAATGAACCTTTGGAGGTAGTCTGCCTGTATCAATTCCTCTATTTTGTCTTTCAAGGTCTGACATTCTTCAATTGCGTGATCGAAATCGCATTGATACCTGCATTGTTTGTTGGTGTCAAGATTAGGTAGTGTTGGTACCTTTCTTAGAATTGGGATTAATTCAATGTTGAGGGATTCTTTAAGGATTCATCTGCGAACTACATTGAAAGGGGTATATTGTGAGAACCTTGGTGCTTTAAGATCTCAGGGTTTAATCATGGGATGATGTTTTCTTAGTCTCTTTTTCTCTTTCATTTTTTTGGGCACCACGTTTACTCTCGCTTTATTTTTAAAGTCTCGTAGCTCCTATAATGACATACATTTTATGACTCTTTTCATAACTTGTCTAGGTCCATTATAGGTTTCTTGCATAAACTATCATCAAACGGACTTGACTTCAAGGTCATGTTTATGTGATGTAGAGTTACTTCTAGGTTGAGGTTTTGAATGTTCAACGCTACTTATCTGAACCTTTCCATGAAGAATTTGAGTGACTCTTCCTTCTCTTGTCAAATATTTACTAACACGATGTATGTTTGATGGTGCAATCGGCTTATCGCAAATTATATGCCAAATTTGGCACCAATGTGTCAAACAAATCAATCAAGAGGGGCGAAAGTCATGTGAACCACATTAACGCTCCCATTTCAACGATGTAGGAAAGACATGACACAAGACGATGTGACTATCATATTCAGGCTCATCTCTATGACACAGATATCGATGTACTCATCTAGATATGTTGTTCCATCATATCCATTAATTGTTAATCCTTTATAGTTAGGTGGAGGCATGACATCCATTATACCATCAATGAATAGGTGTCTAAAGGTGCCTCATGTGGTCATTAACAAGTTGGCTAAATTTTGTAGTTGTCCATCTCCTAAGCTCAAGTCACTATAGTGAGGGGTCCAGTTTGGGTGAGACAATCATGTCCTTCGTGGTTTATTGGTCGACCTCATCGAGAGGGTGGGATACATGGGGTCCCTCCCCTAATCTTTTCTGCATCTCCTCGTTCTCCTATTTCAAAACACTGATATCTTTTACATTCTTTTAATTCGACTCTATCATCTTCTTTTGTAGAGCCAAGAGCAATGGTATCTGCCCATTAAGGTTCGCGCGTTTACTAATATTTTATGATCGTTGCTCATATTCTTCATTGATGTTATTGATTTCTTCAGCATTTTTCTTGATCCCGCAATGGGTACCAATTGTTCTTGTATGGACCAAGAGGGACTTCCTTTTAATCTTTTGGGATGATCTCGTTGCTTTACTCCATAACTGCCTTCTCAAGACGGGGATGAGGGGAATCATACCTATAAAAGATTTTCTGATGCTTAAGTTAGCTTTGGTAATTGAGAGTTATCAAAATGTAACCTTTACCTGTCTCAAGCCAACCTATTTATAGATTTGTATTGGACATTTGGATGGATGGACCTCAATTAGTACGAATGTTATAATTAATCTCCTATTAGTTTTGATAATATTGTTAATTTATGAAGTTGATCTAAGATTAGTGTTGTTAATTATATTATCTCATTTGTTTTCTTTAGGTGTTTCTAAATTAGTTCTAATACTATTTTGATTAATTTTATTGTCACCGACTAAATATATCAAAACGATTTCAATTATCTAGTAATATGCTTTTGATCGTGATATATAATCTCAATCATATATAAAACACCACATAATAAAAATAATATAATAAAAATATCGTAAAAAATTCTTAATCAAAAGATTCTATCTCACTTTAAGACAAATTAAAACCGTTACTAATATAAAATATATGGTCAATTGTTATAAAATGAGCCAACTTCTTCAACGTCCAAACGTAAAAATAATAAACAACATTAAAATGTTTATTCAAATAAAAAAAATTACAGAATACAATACTTATGAAAATTCGTGTCAAGTACTTACATCGATCACCATAATATAACAACATCACATTTAAGTAATTGCATGCTCTTTTTATTCTATATTTGTGTCAGTTTAATATATTTTCCTTCCAAACAATTATGAAATTTCAATTACTTTTAACTGATTATTAAAATATATTTTTAATGAATATAAATTTATGTGTTCTTTGTTAGGCTTTTCTTTTTCAAAACTTATTTAATTCAATTACTATTTAATTTGTTGGTTGTATTTTTACATTTTAATTATAATTACTTAATCTATTTTCAAAATTTTACATTTTTTATATTTTATTATATCAAAAATTTTTAAATATCATTTTCATTTTTTATTATAACTAAATCAGTGTTAATATGAAATATTTGAATCCATCACAAAACTAAATAATTGTTACATTCTTATTATATTTAGTTGTAATATTTATTATATTTAAATAAATATAATTTAATTAATTTTTAAATAACTATTACGTTTATTTATCTTTTAATTTTAATATTTATCATATGTATGTAAATATATTTTAATTATTTTTAAAATAATTATTACATTTATTTATTTTTAAATATAACATTTATTATATTTAAATAAATATATTTTAATTATTTCTTAAGCAGTTATTAATTTTTTATATTTTATATTTTAATATTAAATATTCATTATATTTAGATAAATATATTTAATTTTTTTAAAATAATTATTATATTTATTTATATTTTAATTGTTATATTTATTATATTGAAATAAATAAACTCCAATTCTTTTTTAAATAATTATTGAATTTATTTTTAATTTTATTTTAATATTTATTATATTTAAATAAACTAATTAATATTGAAATAAATAAACTCCAATTATTTTTTAAATAATTATTAAATTTACTTTCATTTAAATTTTAATATATATTATATTTAGATAAATATATTTGAATTAGTTTTACTTTTATTTTTATTTTAATGGTTATTATATCAAAATACATATATTTATCTCGATTTTTATCCTTTAACGGATGTAAACTTATGCTTAGAATATGTATTGCACTCATACCTATTTAAATATTTATCGAATATTTTTTTAGAAAAATAAAAATTGTAATAAAAAAGCATAATTTTCTTAAAAAAATAATATTAAAAAACACACATTTTCTGCTCCTAATACCGAATAATAATGAATAAATGATAGTAAGAAAAAAATGTTATTTAAAATTAAATAAAGTATAGTCTTACTTAATATACTTTTTCAAAATTATTAGTCTAAGTATTTTATATATATATATATATATATATATATATATATATATATATATATATATATATATATAATTGTAACAACATAAAGAATTTATTAATAATCTATCATAGGATTGATTAATCCCAAGTTTTTACATGTTAAGTAGATAATCCCTTAGTATATGTAGAGTCCTATTTCTTACACATTCAGCATTCATTGCTATGTATCTGTAGCTAATAAGAATTTATGATTACATTTATTACAAAATTATTTAACATGTGCATATGTAAAAAAAATTCTTAATTAATGTAAGAACCATAACTTTTAATTATATATATAGGTGTGTGTCTATATATATATGATTTTCTTGTAACTAGTTAGGTTGACTTAGTATTGGGTCTACTTGAGATTTTAAATCCTAATTTCATTTTTGTTGTAATAAAAACAAAGAAAACCTATGATTTAGGAGTTATGGCAAGGGTTGAAATTTCACTAGGAGTTTTTAGTGGTGATGATAGTTATTGTTCATTAAAACCACGCACTTCAGGAGTCACCCCCCCGAACAAATATGTACATTCAAGCTAAGGAAGCATGCATTTCGATGGATGCGTTTGATTCGTGTACGTAATTATTTACAACGAAGTATAGTCATGCATTGTACAACTTTAATCCACCAAAATCATAAAAAAACAGAAGCGGAGATCATAAAAGTACCAAAATGGATATTGACAATTTAAAAATAGAAATGAGAAGAATGAAGCAGCATTTGTAAAAGTTGCTAGCTAGGATTTTTAGAATAATGATTTGAGAATCAAACACTAATAAAACAATAGGCGTCCTCGTAAAACATAGTACGATGTTAACAGCATCCACCTACCGCTTAATAAACAAATCAACGATGACACACCAAAGCTAATGCTTTAATCGTATAGTCCTTATTTTAGTGTATATTTTAAGGGAAGCTCCAATGACAAACACGTTGTATACAGCCTAAAGTCTAAACGTAACCAAATAATATATGCCAAAATATTATTCGAGGAAGGAATAGATCCTCTGTGTCTCAAAGTGATAGCATCTCATATACCCCACTAGAATCACACAATGTGTCCTATTGGGCACAATTCACCTAGCCTTGGCCATATTGAGGTACTATAGGTGCCTCTTCATGAATAGAGGGATTGTCAAAAATTCTTTTTATTACCAAAATAATGAGAGAACCCAAAAAGTAGGAAGATGAGATGACCCAAACTATAGTTTTATTAGACAGACAAGTTTGTCCGCTCGATGAATAGATTAAGAATATTTCCTATACATTTTGAGGATCTTGCAATGTACTTTCTCTCTATACACATATCTCACTTTAATTTTCCCTTCAACCCTTGCTGAGCTTTATGTATTCTCTTACCGACAACTTGCCTAATTAAGCTAAGTACTTGATTCCTGATGCAATAGCTTCCAGCTACTTGATTAAAATTTAATTAAGCACACCTAATTCTTGTTAGTTCAATAGAATGCACACTTGAAAGAGGGTATGGTATAGGCTTTTCAGTTTGGTAACTAAAAGGGAAACAAGAGAATTGAAGACATATTATGAACAAGAAAGAAAATTTGATTCACTGAAAGTCTTGGTAACTGGTGAGATTAAATAGGATCATGTGCAGAGGTCACAAATAATAATAGAGCTTAGTCATGGAGGAATTAATTACATTGTCTGCCATTAATTTCCTTTTTTTCGACATTTCCCTTCACTTGAAAAGACAGCACTACTGCAAACATAATATATATTATATATAAACAAATATCAGCAATCAAATTGGCCAAGGTAACGGTCAGCAGTTAGCAATAGTCGTGATGGGAAAAATCCCAAAAAAACTTGTCAGTGATCCGAAGCGCACAGCTGATATGATCAAGCCTGAAGGGCCATATCATTCTTCTCCATCCACACCATACAAACGAGACAGTAAAGCAGTAAAAAGTGTCAACTTGAAAGAAAAGATATTAATTGGAACTGTGTCTACGAAACCATTAATGAGCATCAATATGAGACACATGTAGAAGACCAAAAAAATGTGTAAGGTGTCATAGAAGATGTACGGAAGTGGCTTCAAACAATTAACAACTTCGGGGCATTGAATTTCTACGGCCAACGAGTACATATAATTGAACCATTGAAAGTAGCAACTTAAGAAGAAAAGGCAAAAGGTGAGTGAGAACTGAGAATGATGATATGAGAGAGATGTATATATATAGTCTGCAAGTCTAATAAGCTTGACATATATATAAAAAGGTACATACATACATAAAGAAAACTATGAATAATGCGTTGCTTTTGGTTCCTCACAGTAAGGATGATGGCTTCCTTGTATATTCATTCGTTCGATCTTTCGCTCCCACTACCACTTTTTAGGTACCCCCACTAGCAGTCTACTCCCAGTACCACACTGTATTCTTTAAAAGCAGGTTCATGATATATCCCTCATCTTTAACCTTTTTTTGTTCCTGCCAGAGCAAACAGGATAAAACTACAAGCAGCAGTCTACATGGACTACTACTAGAAAACTTTAAGCTGAAAAATCATGAAAACCCTAATTAAATTAAATATACTACTGAAAATAGAGATCATAAATGATGACTGGAAAACCGTTGAGAGAGCCAGATGAGTGGAATTTTCCACGGAATGAGCATGGCTGAATAGCTGTTGAAAATCTTATTGAGTTGCACCTGGGGGAGGGAGGTGGTGGTGGTGGTGGTGGTGGTGACGAGGAAGAGTCAATGATTGTTGTTGTTGTTGTTGTGGAAGTGGTGGTGGTGGTGGTGGTGGTGGACGCTTTCTTTTCTTCTTCTCATAGCTGATGCCTCTTGCTTTGGACTGAAGTTCACGAACTTCACGGAGGTAGAGTCTCACAGCTCTTGCTCCAAACGGGTTGATTTCAGTCTTCCCTCCGTTTTCCTCATAAGCTGCCCTGAGACGACCTATGAGGGCATCAAGGCTTCCCCAGGCTTGTCTTAGAGGACATGGACATGGCGCTGGAGGGTTCGGGTGCCCGTAAAAGGGACAGATCGGAGTGTGCACTTTGGTCTTGCCAAATTGGTCCAAGTACCTAAACATCACAATAACAATTCAACAAGAAAAAGATAAGAGAGGTTAAGAAAAAGTGCATGACATGGTACGTTTAGTTTTCACAAAGATCGAATTCTAAACTATATGTTTAGAAAACAAGATTATCCGTTTTCCATACTCAAAATCTGAAGACTGCAAAGTACTGTGATTTGGAATGGCATGGCGTGTATAAGATATGTTTGTACCTGAGAAATTCAAGGACGTGTGCACCGCTGCACCGGGAGAGGGAGAGAGGGGGTCGGTGATTCTTGAGGTACTGGCCAAAGGTGTTCCAGTCACGGCGCTTTTGGTTCTCGTAGCGGCTGCTGGTGTTGGGGGAAGCAGAAGGGGAATTGGAGCTACCAACCAAGCTGTTGCTGGTGGTGGTGATGGCGGTTGTGGTGGTGGTGATGTGAGAGTTACACGAGTCCATAAATTCTTGAATTGAATCCATGGAGAGAAGCTAGCGAGACAAGAACTTGACCCTTTGGCTTTGCAGATCCAAGGTTGTTTTGTCTCTTTGCCAGAAGGGTTCTTGTTCTAGGGTTCCTAAGACAGTGACCAGAGTGAGTGAGTGAGTAAGAGTAAGGGGAGTGAGGGAGTGAGTGAGAGTGAGGGATGAATGGATGGAGATTAGACGGGATAAAGGATTACTATACTTATAATCTGGGAAACAGTGGTGGAGCAACGCTGTTCTCTAAAAAATATTCTTTTCTAAGGTCATTGCGTTTTTGAGGTTTGTGTTAAGGAATACAACAACCTTGAAAGAAAATGAAAAGGAAAGAGGGAAGGAAACAAAGTCTGAATCACGATTGATATTACAGATTTCTAATTTTTTTTGGAGAGAGAGAGAGAGAGAGGATGTGAAGCTCCAAGTGGTGAAGCAAAGGAAGATTTTTCTTTTTTTTATGTTTGAGGATGTGATAAGATTGATGGGAGTGTGAGTGGACTGTTCCTCTCTACTATTTGCAGTTCCAGTTTTTATATATTGAGTAATACTAAGGCCACCCGGGGCAATGTTGGTTTTTTTAGCAGTTTTTGAATTCAGGGATTGATAACCTTTTGGTTTTGTTTTTCCTTAAAAGGGTGGTGCAAATTCAGAGTTTCATCTCTTATATTAATGCTTACATTAATATCGTTGTTTGTGTTGGAAGTAGATAGAGATATAGAGAGAAAAGGGTTGCTAGGGCTTTTGAAAAAAATAGGAGAGTTGTACAATAGGTTAAGAGATGGATGGAGATAGAAAAAAGTTTGAAGGGTAAAAATTGAGGTAATAACATGATTCTCTTTCTCCACACTATACATTCCACTTTGAATGACAGTTCCTTACTCATTGACTACAATGCCCCTATTAATGTCCCTCCTTTTCACCTTTCCATTCCAAAAGAACACAAAAACTTTAATTTCTTATGCTGTTGTGTCTCCCTCTTTCTCCTTCATTATAAACAAATCACCTACTAGAGAATTTTCCTTAAAAAACCCAGTCCAGAATTCTTCTCTAGGTGAAAGTTTTCTGTTGCCACTACTATTGTGTTTTGAATCAAATTTATACCATGCTACGCCTTTTCCCATATAAAATTGATTATGTGAAAACAAAACTCCTGCTTACCAGTAAATTAAAATAATAACACATGTCTAAATATAATTTGATATATTGGATGCTGCATATATGGTATGGTATTTACCATGAATTAGTTTGCTTCAATGGTTCTTTTATTATTTTAGATGTAGGTACACAATTGTAAAACCATATATTTATATTTGACTATTACAATTTCACAAGTTATAATATAATAATTTACATAATTCTCTTTATTTAGGGATCCCATAACAAAACAAATATATGCATTACATCCTTTAATCCACTATGAAGATTATCTTACATTTGTGTTTATATCTGACAGTATGTTATAAACAGGATAAACTAATATAATTTTTTTATATGTTCAATTAATAATATAATTCAGTCACATTCTTTTCCTAACAAAGATAACTCATAGCACTTATAGTATATATTTTGTTAGTTTGATAATTTATTCTCTTCGATGTAAATTTTATCTAGTAATCTCTTATAGTAACATAATTGTTAACCATCTTATGAAGACCTGATAATAAAAAGTTCTCATCGACTCTTGCCATAAAATATATCTCACCTTAGCTTATATTTCTTTCTCGTGTGAACTTCCTATCCATTTCGTGTCTACATTAATTGTTATGTATGTATAATTTTAAAAAAAATATTATTATAGCAATGCATCTCAAAATTAGGAATAAAATGGACTAGTCTACCACTATCTTATTGGAATATGTTGTGATTTCAATCCGTTAATCCATTTTAATTCGGTTGACCTAACCCATCAACCGACGGTTCAACAGGATAAAATAGATTAATCTATCAACCTTATTTTTAAATTAAAAATTAAAATAAAAAAGGGTTTGAAAAATTAAATTTTACATTTTTATCTTTTAAATAATAAAAATATATAACGACATTGTAAATTAAATTATTAATACTTACAAATTAAATTCTAATTATAAATTATAATATAATGATTTAATATGTAAAACTAATAATAATTTTAATTTATCTCATTAAAAATATTAATTAACCAATTAAAAACTTAAAAATATTTACATAATTAAGTGTATATTTTAATAAATAAAAAAAAACAAAATCATAAGAAAATTGGGTTTATCTATTCTCTAGCAAACTATATTATGATTTTCAACTCACTTAATCATAAGAGATCAATAAAGAGCAAGTCAAAACGGAAAAGAGTGACCCATTTTTCCATCTTAATTAAGCTCTTCTTCTTGGGTACCTTCAATGTCCTTTACTTGCAACGGTTTACTCTTCATATAACATCTTCTTAATTTAGGTGTGACTTTGCAATTAATTGAAACTCTAGTTGAACTGAAAACTGAGACTTTGTTTTGGCAACGAAAGAAAATGTGAGTTTAATTCATACACATGTGCACCTTATGGATACAAGATTTTGAGAGTACATATTAAAACATTAATGCAGTTCACCTAAAAGGAAAAAGAGAAATGACAGACGAATCTGTTTGCTTGACCACCATTTTAATTTTCCTACAATGGAGGTACATTCAAGTGGGGGCAATTCAATGATTCTCTCTTCGATAGGGAAATTTTTGTCTCAGATTATTTTTTAATTCTTGCTTGGCTGTCATGAAAATTTTTGAACTATACTCTTTGACTGTTTTTGCCTTTTTACTATTTTTCTATGCCATAATTTTCAATCCAAAGTGTTACATTCGTTAGTCTTTCCCTAATTAGTTTCAGTCACAACAGTGCCCACATTATTTTATATTCTTGTTCATCAAATAAAAAATGCACACCCGCAAAATGAGAAAACAAGTTTCAAAATTATATGTGGAGACTCAAAGTGTTTTGAATATTTTTTTAGGACTCAAGGTAGAAAAAAAAACTTTAATTGCTGGGTGGACCATTCTAGCTAGTTGATCTACGAATATGAGAGTATATCACATTTTTAAATGTCTTAATTTCAAAGTAAATGTAACTTTCAAGCACACTTGACAATGCATGAAATGCCTTTCACATCATAAAATAGATAACCAATTCCATCAAAACAACTCATGCAGACGTGTTTATTGTTCAGTAACTCTTCGAGAAATTTTTAGCCGACACGCAATGAAAAATTTACTGTCATCACTTGCTTCTGTTTCTCACCCATTTTAAAGAGTTTTCTATTTTTTATATAGGTATACATCTAGTTAATTACTTTGATTAGTTTATAGTTTATTTGAATTCTTTGTAAATTTATTTAGACAATATAAAAGTGTTTGGTCACAAACATTTTATTACTAATTTATAGTGTTTTTTTACCGTTCAAAATTTAAGAATACTTAAATAGTAATTTTTTTTAACCTCCTTATCTAAATTTACTCTCTTTAACCTCGAGAGATACGTTTATTCAGTTTATTATTTTGGGTTAACAAAGCAAAATATAATTAAAATGATATTTTATTTATTCCACTGAGATATCTTTACTTTTGGGTTTGGATCCACTTAGCAGATTTTAATATGCTCAATAGAGTTTTCAAAGTCCGTCTAGTATATTTAAATTCGTTCAACGAATTTAGAATTAAATAATTTGATTAGTTAATTCAGCTTAATAAGCTTATTTTCATTCTTCAGCTTGTTCTATTTCACAATGTTGTATTTAATTGAAAATATTGGAAAAATGTTTGTGAATGGGTTTTATTATAACTATAAAAGATACATGACTATGAGAAAGTTTTATTTATGTATAATATAGATGTATAAAATTGAGAAGCAGTGAAACTATAAAATAAATATTTTAGCTCATTGAATGTTTAAATCACATTGATTAAAATTTTATATTGTGAGAAGTTAAAGGAAAATTGATTATAAATTCCAAAATTCTAAATATTGAATATCTTAAATTTATCCTAATTTAGTGAAATTCATGTATGTTTTAAATGATTAAATAATTTAAATGTTGGTATATAACAGAACTAACTTATTTATATGGATCTTGTGTGTTTGTGCAAAAGTGATTTTTATTGTATGAAATATGAATATGTTATTAAAACGAAAATGAATAAAATTATTTTTTTTATAATATGATCTTTTTAAATTTTAAATATTTTTTTCTTTTTTATTATTGTAGGATAATCCATTGTGATTATATTATATATCTAAGTGAATACATATGAATAAAAGTTTACGAAAAATAGCAAAACAAGACTAGTATGATGAACTTTATTTTACTATATTTCAGGAAGAGATGTACTCTTTTATAAAAGAATAAATAAATAAGTTAAATAAAACGTTGTAAGAATGTTTCAATCTTTATATAAAAAAAGTTAAAGACACATCACCTGTTGTACTCTAAAAATTATCAATAACAATCAAACTATTGCCAATAATGTAAAGAAATTTATGGTTGATTTGATAAAACGTAATTTATACATAATCTTTAATGTAATAATGTATTTTTTAGATTTTATAGTGTGTTACACACGAGTGAATTGCGACTACTTGTCCACATTTTTTATTATGATATCTTATTTTAATGGATTAAAATTAATATATCTATTAACTCGTAAATTTAATAATTTAAATATAATATTTGTATTATTACCTTTTATATTTGATATACTTAGTTCATAATTTGAATAAAAATAATACGGGAGAAATAATATAAATCACAAATGATTATGAAAGAAAAAAAAAATGCAACTGTATTTTATATTTATGCTTCCTTTTGATTTAAAATATAATTTAAAGTAAAATACGAATATAAAATGTACATACAAATTAGGAAATTCTTGTTATAGTTTTATAGAGTATATACTAATGAAAACACACTTGTAGATGGGTATTCACTTTTTTTTTAATATCATCCTATAAATTTTTGATAAATATAATTAAGCTTGATTCAACTTTATAAAATCAGTTTAGCTTGTAAGGATGGTTTGATAACGGTTTAATAGATCCAACAATCTTGGTAGAATAGATTCTGATATCATATTAGGAGTGGACTTTAAGTCTAACTTAACCTTATATATTTTCTAAACAACAATTATTTAAATTATAAATTAAATGCAGACTAAATTAATTTTTCATTAGTTTCTTTATTTGAATTAAGAGATTTAATTATAATATTATCTATATAATATATATGATTTATTCTCTCTTACGTATAAATTTTCTTATGACTCAATTAGGAAAAGTTTTGGATTTGTTTAATAACAAACATATCTATTTTTAATCGTTTTTTTAATTTAGTAAATATTTTTTCAACAACATTACAAAGATAGTTTGTTTAGGGTTTAAGGTTTAAAAAATATGGTAGAATGGACGAAGTTGGGAATTTTAGGGAAAGGTTCATATAGTACAATATATCTTGCTTCTTTGGTTTTTTCAACAAAACAAGATTCAAATGTCTTAATTGTAGCTATGAAGTCAAGTTCTCTTCCTTTTGCCGTTGCTTCAATGCAAAAAGAGAGAAACATCTTGGAGTTATTCATGAGGTGTGAAGAAATCATTCAATGTTATTTTCACCAATACGCTTTTCAGAGAGGTTGAGGTTTATAACGTACAATCTTTTCATGAAATATGCTCCTCTCCTTATGGTTCTCTAGGTGATTTAATAAGGAAGAGACCACTATCAGAAAAGAAAGTGGTTGTATATACTCACATGCTGTTCAAGAATCGTTCTTGCATTCATAAAAAGGGACTTGTCCATTGTGATTTTAAGCCGAATAACATCCTTCTCTTTCCTTCATCTGATGGTTATGCAAACTACCGACTAAAGATTGATAATTTTGGATTGTCTAGGACTAGAGAAGAGACAAATGATGATCTAGGAGAGATCAAGTTTAGAGGGACGCCCTATTACATGTTCCCATAATCAATTGTGAGTTTTATGAAAACACCATTAGATATATGGTCTCAATTGTTATTGAGATAATAACTCAACATGGTGGGATTTGCAAGACTTAATATGGAAGCTTGCATTCCGAAGCACCAAAGATACTATGAACTTTTTTGGGATTGCAACAAAATTTTGAGCAAGTTTTTTTTTATAGAAGATCCTACACAAATATGGCCCGCAACAATGCTTCTCCACCATCCTTTTATGCAAAAGGAATTTCCGACCTCACTTATGTTTAATTTATTTTAACATTGAATTGCAAGAAGGAAACCTCTTTTAAGTTTTTTTTGGTAAAACACCTTTTTATCTCATTTGTGCATAAAAATTTTGTATGACTTTTTTGGAAGGAATACAATTTATATATTATATATGTTATTCATTCACACTTGAAGCATCAATACCCGATAAAAACATTTTCTATTAGAAAATATTTTCAACTATGTATTGTAATGTTAAATACGAAAAGATTTCTATGATATATTTATTATAAATTATTATTATTAATAATAATATATATTATTTATTATTATACATTATTTTCTTCTAAATAACTATTATATATCATAGTTTGAAATTATATACGTAGTATGTATATATATGCATGAGAGAGAAAAAAATATTGAATAATGGTGAGAGATTCACTATCTATGAAAGAGTGTGTGTAAGAAATATAGTATGAGATGTTTATTTTAATATAATTAATTCACTTAAAAAGTCTAAAAGAATAGAATTTAAAACATGTTATATTTGAAATGTAAAAACAGATAATATTTTATTTTTTTATTAAAATTCTATCTCTATTTCTTAAGATAAAGATAGAAACAAATAGAAACCCTAAACTCTAAATAAAAATAAAAACAAAATATGATAGATTATTTTGTTAAAAGTTATATGATAATCTTTATTTATTTTTATATATATTTTATTTAAGATAATCTGGTCTATCTTTTTGTTATAATTCGAAAACTGATTAATTTTATTTATTTATAAAACATATCAAATCTATTTTTTATTATATTAATCTAATTAAAGTTGAATTCTCTTAATATTTATGATATATTCTGCTTAAAAGTATGATATGATATTAGGTACAAACACTTTTAAAAAAATATGAAATGAGAATTTTTATTATAAGTCAAAATTAGTTTATATATACATATTTATTTATTTATCAAAATTCTCTCGTACAGTACTTTATACTTTATATTTTATATTTATTTTTTGTATAGGTTAATTTTTACGATCCAAATTATTTAGATTACAAGATATAATCTTAAAATAAAAGGAAATGAATGCATATTTTAAGAAATGTTTATAAATAGATCCAATTAAATTAATTTTTCATTTATTCTAAAACTCCATCTCTTAAATATCTTCTATACTATCTTTCATGTGAAAAATTAATCATTCATTTATTTAAATCATGGTGCCTTCTCTAAGTAGCTAACAAATAGATAGATCAAAATCTTAATCTATGTAAGTTGTTTGTTCTCCTATAGTTGATTTTATTTATTTTTCTTCTTTTTCTTAACCTATGTAAGTTTTTTGTTCTACATCTATTTTCTTATTTTTATGAGGATGTGAGTTTTATATTTTGTCAAAATCTTAATCTATGTAAGTTGTTTGTTCTCCTGATTTTATTTATTTTTTTTTCTTTTTCTTAACCTATGTAAGTTTTTTGTTCTACATCTATTTTCTTATTTTTATGAGGATGTGAGTTTTATATTTTGTTTGTATGAATCAACTAAGTAATATGATTTTTTTTTTTTTTTATTTTTTTTTTTTTTTTTTTTTTTTTTTTTTTTTTTTTTTTTTTTTTTATTAATTATTTTATTTATATTATTTTTTTTTTTTTTTATGATATGAACATGTGGAGATACGATAGGTTAAAGTTTTGAAAAGTCATATTTAGTTTGGAAGCATTTTAGAAGCTATAGTTTCTTTTCTTGAAAAGTAAGTTACTTCTAAGTAAGAGAAACTAATTGAGGAACTAACTAAATATTAACATGATAATTGTTAATAATATGATAATGAATATTTGATTTCAGTACTGATACCATATGAGATATAGTTATAGATTCTTGTTGTCTTGATAATGAGACTAGTGTAATTTACATATGTTTTGAATGTTATGAGTCATTCTAAATTTAAGAATGTTTAATAATATGATAGATGCATATTTTTTATGAGAGTCCACATTTGTACTTCTTGTGTTGTTAATCTATTGTATTTGATAAATGAGAAAATGATTTTGTAAGTACCAAGCTAAATAAAGAATTATTTATTTTAACATCTATTTTTTTAAGATTGTGTAGTTAGTTTCGGAAAGCCTACTAGTTATATAAAAATGTTATGTATGTATAAACCATTTTAGAAATAATTGTGTATAAGTGTATGAACATTTATTTACATGCCTAGTGTGTGTGTATACATACATACATATATATATATATATATATATATATATATATATATATATATATATATATATATATATATATATATATATATTTGTGGGATGCTACAAATGTTAGCTTATAAAAAAGTTTATTTTAGTTTTTCTTATTTTTTTAGCTTTATAAGTGTTTATGAAAAATTGTCCAAATTGTAAAACTGAATTTAAATATATATAGAAGATACAGTTTAAAGTAAATGGAGAATGAAAATATTTGCTTAAAAGTTTATAAATAGGTTTAATAACAATTCATTTTTCCTTTCTTTTAAACTTTATCTTTCTAAATTCTAAAACTCTTTATGGTTTGGTGTCGATGGTTCATCCTTTGTTATGATAATATTATGATGTTGAAGATGTAATTGAGAATAGATTAAAATAGACCAATCATAATCTAGGTAAGTTCATCATCCCTATAATAGATTTTATCTTTTTTTTTTTAAGTTTGTAAGAGTTTTATACTTCATTGAATTAGCCAAGAAATAAAATTTTTTAGTTACTTAAAAAAATGGAAGTGTTGATTCTATAGGTTGAAATTTGAAGAATTATATGTTTGAATTGGAAGCTTGTAGGTCTTGTTAGACATTTTCATGAAGAGCAAGCTACTTTTAAGGAGAACTAATTAGTTTTATATATATATATATATATATATATATATATATATATATATATATATATTAAATTATTTTTTTTT
>Ga0209700_105718_pt1 | contig 20446 bp, 9 predicted proteins | sample SiratroredBW_FD_187528 | JGI IMG/M metagenome (GOLD analysis project Ga0209700, IMG submission 187528) | Root nodule microbial communities of legume samples collected from California, USA - Siratro red BW (SPAdes) (version 2) | ecosystem: Host-associated > Plants > Roots > Nodule | place: USA...
TTTAAAAAAAAAAAAAAAATCAGTACTTCGCATTCTAAGTGAAAGTTCTCTCTACAAACTTTGTTACGAATGCTTCTACAAATATAAACATAAGACACTTCAATTCACTCACTTAAAGTCTTTATTGTGAACCAAAATAATTATAAAATCATATTCTCAAAATAATCCACTTATTTTTATAATTTTTAAATTATCAGAAAAATGCCCTATTCTTGAAAAAAAAAAAAAATCTGTAATAAGGAATCCATGGTAGATAGACACCACAAACATATTATCTTGTGAGTGTGTTGTTTGTCATCAAAAGCTGATGGACTATATACACGTTTGCCTCATATCATCATCCTTCCTTCCAGGTTTGTTCTTTCCAATTAAAACTTTTGGTTTTTATTTTGGACCCATCCCTACACCACTTTTCACTCGTCTAGCTTTTCAAGTTCACAATTTTGTTAAGATTTTTTTTTCTTTTATGAGACGTTTACAATAATTGAGGAAAAAGTTTAAACATTATTGTTATTATTATTATTATTATTATTTAACTTATTACTTGTTTTATTGAACTGATGAGAGCAGGAATAAATCACGTGACGTGCATGGTTATCTAGGACCACTTGCCCAATCAAAGGGATGCTCAAAGTTTTGGTCCCAAATGTTGGCAAAAGAAAGAACTTTGGATAACGACAACAGAAAATATAAATCAACATTAAAATCTTACTCCAACCATTCATTCTTGCTTCCTTGATTTTAATTAATTAAAGTTTTGCATTCTCCTACAATTCTTAATTCTTAAGCAAGTGATCATAACAATCACTTAATAGTAATGTTGCTCGACTAAAACTGTATGTTACATCATTTTATTGGAGCTTCTCTGTTGAACAGAAGTATGGTGTTTCTTAAATTCGACAAATGTGGTATTTTTTTAGCGAACATTCTGTTTTAATTTGAAAATAAGTTAGATTTTCAGTTTTTTATAGAAATGTTTATGTAAAAATTTGAAATATAAAATTCGAATTTAAAGACTATAAATAATTACATTTATAAGCGTTTAAAAAAAAGTCAATTTAATGTTGGCATGATAGGGTAAAGATGGAATGGAAGAAAAATCTGATTGAGACTTGTTTGGGGGATAATGAGAACGAACACTTTGGTACTGTTTGCAGACGTGCTTCCCCATCCGCTACGTTGTCCCTAAGTCCCTAATTGCACAACTACAGAGGTGAGTATTTCAAGGAAAGGCACAACTCATTCCGTAACAATGAGTAAGAAAATTGATATTTTGTTATCACAGATAAGAAGTAGCCATCCTAATTAAAATATATTGATATTAATTATTTTTTATTTAAAATATTAATGTTAAAATATTCTTTTAAAACCGATGATAACGTTCACATTATTCATCTTGGGGTCCATCTTGGTGGTATATGTATAGAGTTACGTGACGAAGAGAATCACATTATTTTATTTAGATTGAACGAATTTTTTCTTCTGCAGTGCATAACTCTTTAGGTATGGTTTGAAGACCCCTTTCCTACTATATACGTAATTCTATATTTTGTTTGTATTTGGTGTATATTTTTTTTCTGGTTATTCATTTTGTTCTTTTTCATTTATTTCTAATATTTTAATTTTTGATCTGTTTAGTAGAAGGTTTTTCAATATAAATTAATATTTTGATAATTGTGACAGTAATTTTAAATAGAATGTGATATATAAGGATTAGAACACTTTTTAAATATTTTTATTTTATTTTATTCATTATTCACTGTTTAAAAAAAAGGGTATAGAATTACGTTTTGTTTATATTTTATTATGTAATTATAGAAAATCTTAAATATGTATTAGTTATGTGATTTTAATTTTTTTAAGGGAGTATGTTGAAAATTATTGTTAGTTTTAGTTGTAAACTGTTGAAACAGTCTTATAATAGGATTAAACTTATTAATTTATTTTTAGTTGTTAGAAAAAGGAAAAAAAACATTATTAAATTATCTAACCCATTTTACGTTCTTTTAGTCATTTCCATGAGTTTTGATAATTTTTACATTAAAATAGTGTAATTTACGTCGTATTTAAGAGAATAGGTAAAAGTTTAAAAAATTACGTATTTAGATAAATCATCTCTCACAAGATCAATTTCATATATAAAAGTTCGTATTCTAACTTCACAAAGTCGGGAAATTATATTATAATTATACCTTTTATGAAAAAAAAATATAACATCTTTAAAATTAAGTATAAATTTAAAAATGAAGGAACAAAAGAGATTACTCCAACTCATCTACAAAGAAAATTAAAAAACAAAAAATATCAATACAATTCATAAGTTTCATATATCCAATATCCCCTCACTATGTTTAAGTATATACGTACAAAATTCATAATATTTAAAAGGATAAATATCTCTATAATATAATAAAAAGTACTTACATATTTCATTTTTATCATAATAAATTACAATTTAAATATACAAATTTTAATTTCAGTAACTTTATTTAAACTTTCTTAATGACCGGTAAGATTGAAAATGTGTTAAGTTTTTGGTAATTACCACCTCTATAAATTCAATGTCTTCAAATTTTGGTTTGAAAGTGTTTTTCTCTTCGATTTTTTAGTGGATTAGTATAAAGAATGTAATTTTATTAACTGAATACCTATTTAATTTTTAGTAATTATTACATATATTTTATTAAAGAAAAATAGATATTAATATGCAATTAATTTTTAAAATCCTTAATTTTTATTTTCAATAAAAAATAAATATAAAATAGAGCATTTCAGCTCACAAGAAAGTTAACAACTGATCAAACCCAACAGCCTACATATAGCACAAACGAATATCTATCCTAAACAATCAGATTGTTTAGCCTTTCTTCTAAAAGCAAAAAAACTTATATCAAAGAAAAAACTAACTGAATAAAGAAAACTATTATTTACCCCTTACTTTTACTTTATAAATTTAAAATCCTTAAAGATTAATTGCATATCAATACATTATTCATATTCATAGCTAATGGTACACCATTAATTTGTCATTAATGTGGAGGAACGTTACATAGTAGAGTAGATGTTATTTCTCTATTCTCTTAGTTGTTTTATGTAATTCAATATTATTTGGGATTTTAGCTACTTTGTTATGAAACACTTCTTAAATATTTTCTTTTATTCATTTTATTTATGGCTGTTAAAAAAAAGTTATTAATTTGTCATTAAAACTCAAATATTATAATTGTTATAGGAAGTTCAGATTTTTATTATTATATTATATTAAAAATGAAAACGATTAACTATAAAAACATATTTTACTAAAAAAGTTCCTGCAAGAGAATTAAAGTATGGTGGTGTCATGTGTAACAAATGAGAACCGCAACTCCCTTATCAAAATGAATCCAATCTAATTTTTAACCGATAAATCATTTACAACTGTAATGTCATAACATTTTCACTTTCTCTATAATTATTATAGAACCGAAAAAATAAATAAAAGAAAGAAATTTTATAAAAATATTTATATAAAATTTAAAAAAATTTATTAATTAATGAATTGATATGGATGGTGTGGGAGATATATAAAAAGTGATCACTATTTGTCATTTAAAAATAATCAGGACTTGTTTGACACAGACAAATATTAAATTTGTGTTCTAACTAGTTGTTCTTGAAAAGACTGTCATGTTAATAATAGAAAATAAGTTTGAAAATTTTTGGTGCTTTCATTTATTTAAATTGATATTTTCATTTTTTACATATAAAAGAGACAGGAAAAAAGCAAATATTATATAAAATAATCTAATTTTAAAAACAAGACAATAAATAAATAAGTATATATATCATTTATAATTTCATTAATAAATCCTATTTCATTTTATATTAAAAATATTTTATTTAATTTTATAGTGAATAGTTAAGATAAATAAATTTTGTCATGATTAATAATATATATATATATATATATATATATATATATATATATATATATATATATATCAAATGTTAAATCTTCAATTATAATTTCTTCAAATTTTATATTATTATTATTAGTAATTTTTTATATAAAAATAATATTTTTTGGATTATGTATTTTTTCTTTAGAAGTTAAAACACTTTTCTTTTGTTTTGATGGTCATTAATATATATATATATATATATATTCTTTTGGTAGGAAGTTTTTAAGTTTGTTTTCAGCATTGATAATTAAAAGGAAATAAATCCAGATTGAAGGTAGTTTGTCAAAAAATTTCTACTCAAAATTAAAAGGTATTTTAAGTCATGATAAGATTAGTATTAATTTAACTGACGTAAACTTAAATAAGTATTGAAAAACTATAATATTATTTAGATAGACATTAATTTAAGTAAATATAAATATTAAAGAAATAATATTAATATCAATTTGAACTGTCCTAAAATTTAATAAATATTATAAATAATTTATATGAGTTTTTTCTAAATTAATATTAATTTGAAAAACATTTAAAAATTAGATTATTTTCAATTAAATTCATATTAACTTATATAAATAAAAATATTAGTATTAAATAAGATTAAAAATTTATTAAATATTAGTATTAAATAATATCAAAGTTAATGTTAAGTCTAATAAATATTAAAATTATTAGATAGAGGAAGCATTGCAACAATTATCTGGAACTGCTGATGGACACATTGCCCCTGTGCTCTTTCTATACGGCGTGAAATAGAGTGTACAGGCTCAATTTGGAGATAAAGGAAGAATGCCTAAAACAACAGGGACCTGTTCGTTAGTAATTGTGAACTATAACTTTTAACTTTCTTCTAAGAACTTAATTGTTTTTTTTATCATATTAAAATCGACTTAATTGATGTAACAATTTGGTTAGCACTAATATTTAAAAACTAATTTAATATTTTCTTACATTTATTGATTAAATTTGAGAATTTGATTTTAAAAAATAGTGAAATATTATAATAATTTTTTTGTAACGCCAAAAAATATAAATAATATAACGGCGCTTAGTGGAAAAAAAATGGGAACCCAAGTTGCTGAATTTAGTCAATGATTCTCAAAGTGCTAAAAACTAGCGATAAAAACAAACTAACTAATATTTAAAAAATAAATAAAATAAGTCATTATAGTTAATAGTTTCCGATTTGATACGGATAATGATTTCCTATTTGATACGAGTTAAAAGGGAAATATTTTCATGTCTTATAAATACATGTTTGGAATACATATTGTAACGATTTTCTCTTATTTACAAGCACCGAACTTTAACTTTTTTTTTAATCTTTTGGTTCCATTAGAATTGTAAATCTTCATATAATTAAAGGAAAGTCTGATACTTCAAGAACGAATATATGATACAAAAATTTAAATTTCTCAATTTTATTTTTTATAGTATATTTTATTCATAAAAATAAATAACTTTTTATTTCTTTACAAATATTGTAAACATTCTCATTTTTCTTCATGCCTTACAACGCCAAAGAAAATATAAAAATTGAAGCTAAAATGGTTAATTCAAGAGAAACATGATTTATGCACTAAGTATTTTTTTATAAACATATAACTAAAATTACTTTCAATTAATTTAATATAAAAATTTATATTATAATATATGGAGTTTTTAATTAATAATATAATTATTCAATTAATAGTGTATTGATTGTGTGTCTCTAACTGGCAAGTGAATTTTAGAGGCATCATATTCATAATGTTGTTTGGAAAATGGAACAAAAAATGAATCCAATTAGGTTGAGTGATGTAATGCGAAATCCATGGTGGATTGACACCACAAATAGATTATCTTATCAGAGTGTTGTTGTCATCAAGAGCTGCTGAGATATTTCCATATACAATTGAAGACTTTTGGTTTTTACTTTGGACCATTTATCTACTAAACTTAAAACTAAACAAACTACACCCACGTTTCTCAAGTGTTTTTATTTTATATCTAATTATGGTTTTTTTGAATAAAATTCTTCTTAAGTATAACTATGAATCTTAACATCTTAGATATTTTATACCTCAAAGCTCAACAATAATGTCATATGAAATATATTATTAGAAGGAAAAAAAACATATACAACACTACGAAGGCTTAGACCAAACTCATAGTAAAAAAAAATGTCAAACACTTCTGAACCAAGCTAAACAAAACAAAACTGAGAAAATTGATACTCATTATAAAAAAAAATTATAATTTAATAACATCAGGTAAAACATTATATCATTCAAAATCTAACTTATTGTCAAGAATCAGGGAAGTTAACTTATAATGGTTTTTCTTACTGAATATATGAAAAACTTTAAACTTAATTTTTTTTTACATATCTTTGCACACTCTCCCCATCCTCCTATCAAATAAATGAATGAGGCTAAATGAACACCCTTAATAAAACAAAGAATAACTAAAGTCAAGCCAAATAAATATGAAGTTTTTATTTTCTTTTACATATCTTTGCACACACTCTCCATCCCCTTATCAAATAAATGAATGAGGCTAAAGGAACTAAACCCTTGATAAAACAAAGAATAATTAAAGTTAAGCCAAATAAATATGAAGTTTTTATTTTCTTTTACATATCTTTGCACACACTCTCCATCCCCTTATCAAATAAATGAATGAGGCTAAAGGAACTAAACCCTTGATAAAACAAAGAATAATTAAAGTTAAGCCAAATAAATATGAAGTTTTTATTCCAAACAAGCACAATAGTTAAAATGATTCCCATTATCTCAACAAATAAAGACTTTTAAACTCCAAGAAAAAGGAAAAACTAACTATATATTCTAATTATGTTCTTAAGTCTTCAAATTTAGAGTTTAATAACACTTAATTTTTCTCTATTGTTTTTTTTTATTTCAATTTTAATTAGACATGAATTGTTCCATTTTAAGATCAATGAAAAAAGAGAGCAAACCTCTTAAGCCCCAGCACGAGCAAGCATTCAAAACAATCAGAAAAAAACCTCTCATCTTGATAGAGCCACTAATCATGAGTCATCTAAAAATTCTGAAATCCAGGCAAACTCAGAACACGAGTTTACAAATTAAGCATTTAAGGGTTGAAAAAATTTATCGAAACACTCATCATAGAAAACAAAAACAGGAGAACAGGAAGCAACTAACATAGAACAATGAAGAAGAAACAATTAGAAATTGGTAAATGAAAACACTCAGACAAGACAAAGATACAAGTAACAAAGGAGAAGCTCCTTTTCCTTCTCTGCTACATTGTTCCTCTTCCTTCATCTGGGATCATTAAAGAGTTTCCTTGTTGCCTTCTGCTAAGGTTAGGTAGATTGGGTTAATTATTTACACCATTGCGATTACTTTGTATGGATATACTACAAAGTTTAGTGTAAGTATAAACCAACCACTTAAATGCTACAACAACCTCATATTCATTACAGATTGAAAATGTAAAAATCCAATACAAATTCTTTCTAAATAAAATGTAATTAATTAGATTAAAATCAAAACTAAATTTATATTTTATTAAGATATAAGTTTAATATTTTGTAGATTTAAATTTAAATAATTGAATTAAATTTTATTATGACTTTAGAGATAGGGGAGTTGTTTATGGTTTTATTGAATGTTCGGCACCCTATATATACATTTCTTATTATTTTTATATGGATTGGAATGCCTTAATATTCCGTCTATTTATATATCTTTTATTATTGATGAAAAAGCATATAAAAATCTATTTAAAAAGACAAGATAAAAAACACTTAAATTTAAGAATATGAAAATATTTAAATTATTATTTTATGAAATTATTTGATTTTAAGTAAATCAATTATCATAAATATCTATAATTTTAATTTTTTTAAAATTTCTTGACCAAACAATACATATTTTGTTCAACATTCAATTATAAAGGTATGAAAATTAAAAAAAAAATATTAAAAAATATCCATATTCGTATGTAAACTTAGCAACTAAATCAAAATTATATATCTAAAATTCTTAAATAATAAAATTGCGGACATAATTAAATTTGTAACATATTAAATTACTTAACATCCAAAGTTCTAAATATAATTTAAAATATAAAGTCTAATTTAACATAATAATTTAATATCCAAAATTTTAAATCGTAATCTAACATAATAACTTAGTGTCTAAAATTCTTTTTTTTAACAGCGAAAAATTAAAATTAATAGAAACACTTAAAAAGTGTTCTAACCCTATTACAAAAATGTCTTTTAAAAAATTAAAATAAATAAATCACCACCAATATAGTTTCATCAACTACAGATATATTATATAAAAACAAAACCCATCAAGCCCAATAGTATTCTATAGAATTAATATCCATTCAAACACAAAGTATATAATAATAAACATTTTATGTATAAATATTTTGTGTATGTAAATCTTAATACTTCTCATATAACATCTAGATTCTTTTGTTTTCCAAAGATAAATGTTTTAAAAGATCTCGTCCAAATGAATCTGAACCAAACAATCCTACAAGTAAATAAATCTTATGCTTGAAATCAATTATACTGCACAAAGGAGCAAACAAGCCTATAGGATAGTATCTAAAATTCTAAATAATAATTCCTTAAAAACTATAAATATCTTAATATGTAAATAACATAATAAATAAAATTTAAAATATAACAAATATCAATGCTATCCTGGAGAAGAGGAGAAGACGTGACGTCGACAAAACACTATTTAGAAAGCAACTAGTTCATGGACGAACAAGTTATTTTTGCTATTTAATCTGTACTTTGAAGTAAAATATTTGTGAAGAGTTGGAATTTAATTTAATTTATATATTTTTTTTGTTGATAAAAAAAAAATGGACGAACAACCGGTGGTGACAATTGCAACACAAACACGAATGGAATAATGGAGGAAACGACGGCAAGCACGAAGGCGGAGGAGTAACCCAACAGAGAAGAAGATTACTGCATAAGCACAAAGCAAAATGGCATGTTTTGTGCTTATTAAAAAGACAAGCAACCTTGTAGTGTATAATCATCGTTGATTAACGACGGTTCTGTTTTAACCATTATCATTTTACGATTTTAACATCCCTTTTATGTTTTTATTTAATATTTTTTTATTATTGATAGAGAAACATGTACTGTATATTTCGTGCGCGCGGAAGAAGTAATAACAAGGATTATTCAATGCTCATCCATGTAGTTGGTGGGTTGAGAGTTGAAGGAGATTGATGCGTTTCACATTTTCATTTGAATGCATTTCATATTAAGTGTCACAACAATAGGGTTAATTATTATATTTGTTTTTTACCTTCCATGGTTTATTGATTCCCCATAAAAACCACTTTCAATGCAAAGTGACAAGTTGAATTACATTATTGTTATTGTTGTAGGTAATAATTGTTTCATTGATGAAAAGGTCCCCACCCAATAATGTAGCAACCCTAATTCCATTAACTTACCACAAAATTTTGGTGGCACAGTCCAGAAATTCCTTCCCTATAGACTATATATAATCAAACCTATAAGAGGCTTACCAAAGTATTAAATGCGTTTTTATGGCTCTGTACGTCATACTGTATTGAAAAAAGAGTACAGATATATAAAGGTGGTACAGTACGTCGCTGTATACAACTGTGTTATTAATCACAAAGAAAATGAAAGCTTTTATACCAAATTAGGCTGAAAACCTAAACTTGCTAGCTGACAGAAATAAAATATTACAACTTTAAACATGTCCAACCCAATTTGGCACTCTTTGCAAAGCTATCTGTTTGGCTATATTTAAGAATATTCATTCCTTTCTATTTTAATGATAAGACTAAACTTAGTTCTTAGCATACACATAATAATTCTATAATTGGTTCCCCAATATATTTTTTATTAATCTTATACTACCGACATTTTTAAGTATATTTGTGATGTGTATAGATAATATTATTACATGTATTCTGTAAGACAAACTAGAACTATCAAAAATCACAAAGAAGACTTAAAAGATAAATTAGAAAATTAATGGATAAGCTTTTGCAAATGTTAATTTATTTGCACTAAATAAAAACTTATACTTGAATTTAAATATTTATTATGGTTGTAATTAATTTTAATTTTTATTTGATCTTATAAAGAATAAAACTCAATCAAGCCTAAGTAAAAAAAATTATTAAGTGTTTATCATCTAAACAACATAATTAATTTTTAAAAACTATAAACACCTAAATGTTATTTTTATAAAATAAAGAAAAACACAACTTAGAACAGTGTGTAGACTTGAGCTTAACAAAGTCCACTCTGCACAATATAGAGGATTTTGCTGCATGTGTGACAGATATATATAGTGGGTGATGCAGAGGCCAAAGAGAGTTAAGATTTTGTATTTTGATGAAAATGGCCTACACCCATGGTTTCTTGCAGCTCAATGCCCTAACCACTCCTGTTGGAGTTTGGCCACAGTGGAGAGTGGTGACCACCAAACCAAAGCCAATTGTTTTCAAGGCACAGAAGGAGGATCTCCAAAAGCCTGATGCCACCACCCTTAGCCATGTCTCTCGCAGATTGGCCCTCGGTTCTGCGCTCATCGGTGGCGGTGCTGCCGCCGCCACTAAGATCTCACCTGCTAATGCTGCTGATGCACAACTCTCTCTGGAGGAAGCTGGTATTTTACCCTTCATCACTTCTTTAAACAATCAACTATTTGCATGTTTGTTTTCACGTGTGAGTTTTAAATTCATATCTTGGATATGAAAAGTGAAAGTTAATCTAAGTCTCTATTTGGTTTGTCCTTTCAAGCTTCAAATAAAGTTGTTGAAGTATTTTCAAACGCAGATCTAGATTAAACATGAATTAATGATTTCAGTGTTGTTGAGATGTTTATCATTTATAACATAAAATAGTGTTCTACACCTATTTTGCACTGTATGACTACTGCATTAAGCAGAATGAAGAGTGTGATAATGACTGAACATGGCTCCTGTAGCAGTTAGCATATTACCACCAATTAATGCTGAGGAATATCCTGCATCTGTTGTGCAAGCTCTTTCACTCAATCGACGCAGTTTTCCACCAGACTTCGTTTTCGGGACAGCATCCGCGGCTTACCAGGTATGCATTGAATAAAACAGCACATCACTCTATGAATATATATAAATGAATAATGGTATAGTAACTAAATGTTGATTCTCTGAAACTAAGATTTACAATATGTAAATGTTTCTAAATATCACTCTTCTTATACCTATGAGAAAACTTCTTAAATTTCAACGTATAACTTGGTATGATTTTGTTATGCTGATAATATGTACCTATATATAGTACGAAGGAGCGGCGTTTGAAGGTGGAAGAAAACCAAGTATATGGGATGCATTCACCCACAGCTATCCAGGTTCTTTTTGCTACGTTTCTAAATATAAATCGTACTAAAACAATTGTAATTATTTTTTATAATTGAAAAAATATTTGTTTCTATGTTTTTCAAAAAATTATATTAATATATGAAACTTAAGAAAAATAGTAGATAATAGTCTGATTATAAGGTGTAATACATTCAGAGAAGATAAGGGATAGAAGTAATGGAGATGTAGCAGTTGACGAATATCATCGCTACAAGGTAAAGTTCAAATTCTTAATGATCACAACATAGGATCAATGAAGAAGCCAATTATCTTTCTCCTTTGAAATAATTAATTATATTTTGCATATTGTTTTCCATTTATATAACAGGAAGATATTAAGATAATGAAGGATATGAATCTGGATGCATACAGGTTCTCCATCTCATGGTCTAGAATCCTACCAAGTGAGATAAAACTCGATGAACAATTATAGCTTTTGTGATTATTGTAGTTTCATCTTTCATGTTAATGATTTCAATCTTTTTTAAAAATGATTCATATATAGACGGAAAGCTCAGTGGAGGTGTAAACCAAGAAGGAGTCGATTATTACAACCGCCTCATCGATCATCTAAAAGCCAACGGTCAATATATCCATGCTTTCCTCTCCTGGTTTTTTTTAATTAAAATTAAAATTTTAAAATATTTTTGAAGTAAATGACAATAATCATGTTTAAAAATATTGACATTGCAGGTCTAGTACCATATGTCACCCTCTTTCACTGGGATACTCCCCTAGCTTTAGAAGAAGAGTATGGAGGTTTCTTATCTCGTCAAATTGTGTAAGTTATACAAATTTTATTTTCCATTCAACTTAGTATATAATAGTTACAAATATGAGTATGTATATATTTTATTGTATTTTATTCTACTAAAAATATTTTTAGTAGAATAATATGTATTTTATTGTTTATATATATTTTTTTGAGATAATGTCATCTTTTAAGAAAATACATAAATTATGGTGACATTTTTAAAAAAACAAAACTATGTTATTAAAAGAGTTACAATGCATTTTTGAATTAAAATAAGAATTTAGGTAAAATATTAAAAAAAAAAGTGTTATTTACATTTGTGGTTAATTAACCTTTTGTTCAGAGATTCTTACTAAAGTTCGTATTAACAATTTTTTATATGATTTCTTTATGTGCATCAAAAAGACAAACAAGCGTATTATATCATAAAGGAGATATTATGTAAAATCGCATTATTAATTTAATTATTTAAATATAAAACAGATAAATATTAATTCAATTTTATAATAAATAGCCAAAATAAACGTAAACAAAGGTGTGAGGTTGAATCATGCAATCATATTTTAAAATATGGTCACGAGAAGGTTTGATATATGCCATAGGCCAATTCCATACTAGAATTTAAAAAATGATTTTGTTGTATCCTTGATCTTGCAGAGCTGATTTTCAAGACTTTGTAGAAGTATGTTTCAGATACTTTGGAGACAGGGTGAAACATTGGATTACTCTAAATGAGCCATGGTCTTACAGTAACAATGGTTATGCAATTGGGACCTTTGCACCAGGTCGATGCACTAAATGGCTAGATCCAACTTGTCTTGGTGGTGATTCAGGAAGAGAACCTTATATAGTTACACATAATCTACTACTTGCTCATGCAGCTGCTGTAGATGTATACAACAAAAAGTTTCGGGTTTGTTTAGCCTTTACAAGAACTTTTAAATCTTTATATATAGTTTTTAGATTTCCACATTGTTACGAGGAGTTCAAGTATTCTGGTATAGCTGTTTCACTAACGCTCAAAACACTTTACACAGGATTATGAAAAAGGTGTGATAGGCATAACACTTATTTCTCGTTGGTTTGAGCCATATTCAGATTCCGAACTCGATAAAGACGCTGCCAAACGAGCACTTGACTTCATGTTTGGATGGTAAGTGCTTAACTCTATATCATAATATCACGAGCACTTGACTTCATGTTTGGATGGTAAGTGCTTAACTCTATATCATAATATCATGAGCTATTGAACTCTAACTCTAAGTCTAAGTTTTATATTGAATAAAATGAGTTGAATAACAAACCTAAATTTTAGGTTGAAGAGTGTCATTTTTCTGTGTGATTCGGACTCTTATCTTATTTTTAACTTTTTTTAACAACAAAGAATAAATAAAATAAAATAAACATTTAAGAGGTGTTCTAATCCTTTAGACAACACACCTTATCTAAGAATAAGTGTCACAACTGCCAAAACATTAATCCATACTGAAAGACACTATTAAATAGATCAAAAACCAGGATATCAGGGACACCTAAAAAGATACAGAACCAGTATTGAGGAAGATGAATACATAAAAAAAGATACAAATACAGATCCACCTACATAGTAGGGAGGGGGGCCATCCAACCATATCTCAAGAGTTGCTATGCCAATGATTGGAGGTAGTGCACACGAGAGAAATCTCAATCCGAATAAGAAAATGTGATTCTCTTTATCTTGTACTTAGTCTACAGCCAGTCCTTAAGTTGAGCTAGACTAAAGATTTCATTAACATCCACGATCCCAACTTTAAATACCATCTTATTTATGTGATTTTATATTTCTAATATTTACTATTTGATTTTTCTTGTATTTTGTTCCTTGATTTTCTAGTAAGTAATATTAGAATTGATGATTTATAACGGTGACCAACTCAGAAAAAATATAATTTAATATAATCTCTGTATCAAAAGTCGATACAAGTTCCTCACTTCTCTTTTCAACCATTTTCAAATTTGATATTTTAAATTTGTAACAATGATAATAGGTACATGGAACCATTGACATCAGGAAGGTATCCAGAGAACATGCGTTATCTGGTTGGTAAACGATTGCCAGAGTTCACAAAACAAGAAGCAGGACTTCTTGCTCGTTCATGTGATTTTATTGGAATAAACTATTACACCACTTTGTATGCTCAGGATCAACCCGAACCTGAACCTTATAATTCTGTAGATCAACCTGCATCCAAACTTGTACCTAGTTATGTTACTGATGCCAATGTCAATTATTTCAGTAAGGAAATCTATGTCTTTCAATTATTTAAATTATATATGTCGAATTTGTTAAGATATCACATTTTACTTTTGTTTCCATTGCCCAGCTCAACGCAATGGTATTCCGATAGGTACACCGGTATGTCTATGATCATGTCAAATTTTAAGTTCATATTATTATTATTATTACTTTGTTTGGTTTTATATAACTTCATATTTATATTTGCAGACTGCTTCTGATTGGTTATATGTTTGTCCTAAAGGAATTAGAAAGTTGTTGATCTATACTAAAGAAAGCTACGACAATCCTCTGATCTACATAACTGAAAATGGTAATTATGCCAAAAACAATTTTATTATGTTTGAAATATAGTTTGAAGAAAATATCCTGACAAAATTATTAAAATTATGGAACTTCAATATAAATTTTTCTATTAACATATATATTGTTTTTGATATGTAGGTAGAGGTAATGACCTCAACGAGGAATCAGATACACTTGAAGAATCTCTAATAGATATTTATAGAATCGATTATTATTATCGTCATCTCTATTATTTAGTTTCAGCGATAAGGTAATGATTTACTTTTCACATATTTTAAACATTACTTATAATCATTTAACCTTTTTTGTGTTGACTTTATAAGGGAGGGCGTAAGAGTGAAAGGATATTTTGCATGGTCACTCTTGGACAATTTTGAATGGAAAGATGGTTATTTAATAGGATTTGGACTAAATTTTGTAGATAGAAAACATAATTTGAAGCGATATCCTAAACTCTCTGCAACTTGGTTTAAGAGATTTCTTATGAAACCATTGTATCGTGAAGGATATTAGATATGTAACAGACATATGTTGTAAGACTTTGTGAAGGATATTAGATATGTAACAGACATATGTTGTAAGACTTTGGAAATACTCTACTATAATGTTGCCAATTAGTAAATTTCAATAAAGTGTATTTTGTTAAACCTTTTATTGATGAAATTTAGTTATAAATTAATGTTTGGTTGTTCTTTATTAGATAAGAAAAGTACAAGAAAAATAGTAATTATTTAAGAATTTGTATTGTTAATAAAAATGTTTTTACTAATAGATTTTACAATTTTGAGAGTTAATTTACTAATAGATTTGATATGTCAATAATTTTATTAATAAATTTACTGTCATTTTATGAATAGATTTAATTCATCAGTAATAATAATAATAATTAAAATAATAATAATTATTAATAATAATAATTATTAATAATAATAACAGTAATAATAATAATTACATTTTTATAATAAGAATAATAATTATAATATAAAAAAAAACTTCTATAAAATAATGATTATAGGTGTTCTTAAATTGTTGAGAAAACTTGGGTTTGAGTCTATATATTGTTCCATGAATTTTTAGTTATTAATAATTCTCATTTACTAAGAGACTTTAGATATTATCAATAAATTTTACGTATTAGTAATTTTAATTTTCTTTTATATTTTATCTATCATATCTTTCTAGGTGAGTTGTATGTTACCAGATTAAATCAATATTTTAATTACTTATTAGAAAATAACTATTAATATTGTAATAAAAATATATAATATATGTACGAAAAATAAGAAAAGTTAAATTAGCAATTTTAACTTTTTCACACTTTATCCTTAGTGAACCATTAAGTTTGAAGGCGCTTAATGTGCTTTGATTTTTCTTCTTTTTCTTAATTTCGAGTAGGTTTGGATACACTTCTCAACAAGAAAAAAATTAAAAAAATTAATCTACTATTTCAAATTGTAAGCTAATTTGTAAATATTTTATCATATAATATTTTGTATATAAAATAATTTGTCAAAGATAACGAGTCTCAAACCCGAGCCCACTGGCGGTATTTTTTTTTTCTTTATGTTGGTTTAAATTAAATAAAAAATTCAGTTATATGCATTATAGTGTTAGTAGTTTTTTTTATAATTTATCTTATATAATATTATTAATAATTTATTCTAATTGATGATGAATAGAATAAGAAATAATTTAAATAAAATTATTCAAATAACGTTCACTTGTTGAATTTATTTAATCAAGAGATGTCCATAAAGTAAAAAAGGAAATCAAATTTGAAGTACACAATGGAATTGTTCGAATCAAATATTTGGTGATCGTATTTTATTCGTTTGTTAGTCTTAGAGAATTGGTTTATTTAACTGTACCGTGTCATGTGTTTTATGTAATATAGTGATGAGACTATTTTTTTTTTCGGACTTAAACTATTTAAACTATTTTGTTTATGTAATAGGATTAGAGTATTCCTTAACTATTCTTATTAATTAATTTTGTTATTCGTTGTTAAAAAAATAATATAATAAATTAGTTAACATGGTATGTTCTTTAATATTTTATTTTTTTATATTTATTTTTAAAAATTGTTATTTATGTATATTAACTATTGTGTTGTTCTGTAATAATTTTGGTGTATTTAATCATTTAAATAAGTATTTTTTTTAACATGACTATTAGCATGTTCATGAGTATTTAGCATTTATATGTTAGATTGTTAACCAGTTTGATACCATAATTTGAAATGATTTTGTAATATTCTGATGTAATTATGGTCGAGTAATAAGTTATGTGGATGTGTAAAAAGAAAATGATATTTCTGGATTGCAAATTGGGCTATATTATTATAAGCCCATAAATTTTCATGTGCACCTTCCTAAGGGTTGTTAAAAGATCAAACTCACCTATAAATACATGTTTCTGACTATGTGTGTCTTGGAAAACTCTTTCATTGTTAATTAAACTAATTAAGTTGAGTGTCAGTCATTTTTAGCATAAGTTGTTAATTAAACTATAAATTATGTTACTAAGATTATTAACAAATTTTACTGAAATTATAAATCTAACCAATCCAATATTTCAACAACCTCATTCGTTACAGATTGAAAATATAAAAGCATACAATGGTATTTTTAGTTGAATTTTCATGTAAGTTTTTCTTTAGAAAAGAACATACAATGGTTAAGAACCGGAAAAAGTACTCATAAAGTACCTTTTTTATTCTCACATTTAATTAATGAAATGTAATACATGATATTATGTAAGCTGATAAGAAAAACATGATATTATGTACTAAATAAAGAACTTAATTATATATACGTGCACACTAATGTTTACTTTGTTTTTATCTTTAGAATGCTAATAATTAATTGTAAAATTGATTTACGTTAAAAATATATAGGGAAGATCTATTTTATCAAATAATATTTTTATATTTTTAATTAATATTTATTTAAACAAATAATATTTGAGTTTCATATAAAAATGTTTTATATTAAATATCAATATTTTTATGCTATCATATTATCTATTATTATATTTAATAGAGTTTGATATCTATTAAATATATTTATTTTATTTGATTTTCAAATTATTTTAGATTTAAAATATTTTTTTTTAAATACTAATTCATAAATCAGGATCAAATTGATTTATAAATATTAAAGCTTATTTTTGTAAGAAATATAAATTTTAATTTCAATCCAATAAAAAGTATTTTAATCTTTAATCAATGAATTGAATTAATTTAATAGATAAGCATATCAATATTTGTATACATTTGTATTGAATAAAGTTTTTTATTTTTATAACATTTCTTAATTGATAAGTTTAACATCCCATATTTTTCATATATATATATATATATATATATAGATATATATAGATATTCAATTATCATAGCATTTCAAAATATACATTTTTACATAAGATTTAATAGAAATATATTCATATAATCACAATATAATATAAAGTTTATCTATCAACTTAGTGGAGAGTAACACCACTTATCAAATCTTCTACTCACATTCAACATAAAATCATCGCAAATTTAAAAATAAAACAAACACTACAAAAAAAGAAGAATAACCTAGAGAGTTTTAAAAATATATCTACAACATCTCATGTCATACATACACTGACTCATGTAGAAAGACACCCTACTTCTGGAAGACTCTCTACTCTCATGACTGCACCTGTCATACTACCATTTCCACCTATTTTAATAAGTTTCTATTTGAAACCTTACATACAGTTTGGGTATCTCATTTTCTAAAAATACCATGTCTCAGTCACTATTCAATATCATACACAAACATTGATACTAGACCTTATCCTACATATACATTCATTCAGTTTAATTCAAATTCATCCAATTCATACTTAATAACACAAGTAAATACAATACCTATTAAAAACATTTAAACTAGCTTCTCTTACCTATATAGAGTAAAGACCTTTAAAGGAGTTTCAAAAACTTGAAATCACGAACAAACTAACCTATAACTTATACCAAGAGCTTTTGATCAATAATCAGAATACACTATTAGGACAATGGACCAACAATCTCAAAGGACACATGCAAATACTCATACAAAGAACAGAATCAATCTAAAATTGGCTCAGTGGAAGATGAGCTGAAATTGAACTTATTATGTTCAAAAATTTGATTGAATACTCTTACTTTACTCGAAATCAATAATTTAGGAATGACATCCGATCGTCTGATAAGGAAGAAAGGTAAAGTTTAAAATAAACAAAAAAAAAATGAACCTAAGAAAGACTTGTGATTTTTATAAAAACGAAATTGAATAATTAATTTTTTCTATTTATTTAAACTTTTATTTCTTTTAATATCCATATGCCATCTAATTCGTCTCTAAAGTTTGTCAATACCCGATTTTGTCCGGGTAAAAATATACCGTTTAATTTTGTGGGTGTTTTAATTAAAATAAAATAAATAAATAAAATTGTTTTTTATCGTTAAAAAAAAGAAGGAAAATTAAAGAGTATTTAAAATAATCAAGGATTAAGTGTATTTTAAAAAAAAAAACTTATTAAAGAATTAAAAATAGGATAAAAAATGCTTGCCACGTGGCAAGCTAAGAGTGGAGAGTTTTTTTGTCTGCCACGTGGCAAGCCAAGAGTGGAGAGTTTTTGTTACTGTATTTGGCACATGGGAGAAAAAGAAAAGAAAGTGAATTGGAATTGGCACGTGGAGGGTAAAAAAATAACAGAATCGGAATTGGCATGTGGAGGAGTGATAACAGATTCGGAATGGGCATGTGAAAAGAAAACAGAAGGGGTATTAACATGAGGGAGAGGAAAAAAAAGAAAGAAGAAGAAGAGGAAGTGGGGAATTGAATTGCGAGTTTTTCGGAGGGGAGAGGGAATGAAAAATTGAAAGTGGAGAGAATCTGTGAGTGATAGACTAAGAGGATATTGGAATATTCATCACAAAGCTTAGTAGTGGAAGAAAAGTAAGCTTCAAGCTTCGCAGCTCGCCGGAAAATTTGAGTGCCTCGTCGGAGTTGCCCTGGACCACCCTCATTCGACCTCCTCTAGGCGTCAAGAGGTAGATCTCTTCTTCCTCATCTCATTGCCGCATAATTTACAAGTTTTTCTACCCGTGCACACTGCAAATCATATTCACCATTCTCGCCGGTCATCTTCTTCCATGAAGTTGCACCGGTGAGACTTTATTTTCCTATTTGACACCGTTTCACTACATATCTTTGCTTGTATTAACTTGCATCATGATGAGGACAACCTAAGGAACCTTTTCCGACCTCTGGACTGGCCGTTCAAGGTCGTCGGAATCTCGTCGGAAAATGTACTCCGGCGAGATCGTGTTTGCTGTTTTAATGTGTTTTGCTGTGTAATATTGTGTAATTTCGTTTTCTGCACCTATTAGGAACATGTATGAGCAAAAATAACGAGTTTATAAACATGAAAATTGAAAAAAAACAGTGAGATTATGATTGGTGTTTGATATATGAGAGGAAGATGTTGGTGCATGTGATCATTTCTGTGTAAATGTGGTTCAATATTGTAGGTTAGGTTATGTTGAGTTGAATTGTATCATAATTGAGTTATTACAGTCACTGAATATGCATGAAATTGGATTCGAAAAACTGTATTTAATTTAGACATTTTGTTGAGCACCTGGTCTGCTCATTTTGGTCCAGTGGACTCACTTCGGAGTAAATTAGAGAGCAATCGGTGAATCTGTGAGATTGGTGGAGGAGTGCATTGGAAAGAGCTTCTGGAGCTCTTTTCAATGAT
>Ga0209700_105719_pt1 | contig 20438 bp, 7 predicted proteins | sample SiratroredBW_FD_187528 | JGI IMG/M metagenome (GOLD analysis project Ga0209700, IMG submission 187528) | Root nodule microbial communities of legume samples collected from California, USA - Siratro red BW (SPAdes) (version 2) | ecosystem: Host-associated > Plants > Roots > Nodule | place: USA...
GAATGCGCATCCTTAGACTATTGAAATAAAGAATATTGAAACAATATTGAAAAGATATGTTTTTAAATGCTTGTTAAGGACCATTTAAGCTTTGAAACTCAACACCTCCATTTTTCTTTTTTTTTTTCCTCTTCCTCTCGATCAAGTTTTTTTTTTTTTTTTTTTTTTTAATTTTCCTTCTCTACATCTCATTTACTTTATGATCTGATCACACCCAACAGTAGTCAAAAAGTTAAGGATCATTTTTGACATATCAGAATCTCAAATAGAGTATGTTCATATTTGTTTTAAAGATCTTTTATTCTCTAGTTTTACTTAAATTTTTGTCATAATTCTTAGTAGGGACATTTGAGAAAAGTATTTCTCTTAACTTAATTAAGATTATACTAAAGTCTGATTTTTATTTGGATAACTTGTTCTAGATCCCTAACGATTGGGTTAGTGTCACTAACTAGTTTGGAGGAATTGTTTTGGAAACCGTTATCAGGTAAGAAAAGCTAGTAACTTGTTTTTATACTATGTAGTTACTTTTAAATAGAACTCTAAGATAAAAAAACTTGAATATATGATTGTCAATGCTCAAGTCCTTCTTGCAGGTCTGATAGATCCTTGATTATTGAATGAGTTTGAATATCTTGAATTGGTGTAATTAATTGACCTGATTTCAGTAACCATGTTAGAAAGTAGCATGCCATAACTTTTGATTGTTGTTTGATGGATTGAATATTAAAAGTTTGATATGTTTTAAAAGTTTGAAATCAGTTATTAAATAAAATATGTCTTTGTGCATGATTCATTGAGGAATTGTTTTTGAATGAACAGAATTGTTTTGATTGAAAACTGATTTTGAAAATATAGAGATGGTTAATTTTGATGAAATTTAGTAGATATATATTGTTCTTGTAGTAAAGAAGTTATTGGATGACATTTGATAAAATATTTAATTTTATGTTGTGTGATTAGGAATAGTAAATTTTGATAATTTAGTAGTTAAGTATTGTTTTGATAATGGAAATATTCTTGTATACTGAGATTTCTGGATTGAATGGTATGTATTAATGTTAATGATTGAATGTTGAAGTAGATGCATACATTTGAGATAATGTATAAGTTGTGCTTAGGATAAATTAGGGTTTATTAATCTGACTCTAATAGGCAAGAGATTAATTTTTTAAAAATAAAATTAAAAAATGTAAAATTATTTTTAACTTTTTTTATTAAATAAATATTTATGTTAATGTTGGACTACAATAATTAAAATATATTTAATTTTAACTCTATTTTTATTTTTTTAATATATATATATATATATATATATATATATATATATATATATATATATATATTATTGTCAAACTAGTATTGGTTAAATTGGACATTAACTAAAATAAGTATTAAATAAGTCTCTTTCATTCACACTTATAAATATTTTCACATACATCTATTTCATTCATATTCATAAATCTCTTTATATTTATCTCTTTCATCTATATTCATTCACACACACATCTCATTCAATCACATAACTCATCTTTTTCATTTATATACATTTTCTTCATCAAATATATTTCTTTATTTTCTTCATTTACATTTACCTACTTTATTCATATTCATCTTTTTCTTAAATACTCGTCTCTTCATTCGCTACAACAATATTTTTTTACTTTTTTATTTATATTTATTTTATTAAAGATGAAAGTTTTAATAAAATATATTTTTTGAAAATTATTATGATTAGCGTCGATCACAGATACAATTTAAATTAATATTAAAAATAGATTTTATTTGATATTAGTTTAGTCGATATTAAATTAAATAAATTTTAAAATAAAAAAAATATTAGCATCAATCAAGCCAATCCTAAACCTCAATCTTTTTAGTTAAATGTTTTCTATAATTGGCTTTAAGTTCACGTAGAGTGGATTTAGAATAGGTTAGACCAGGTCTTATTCAAAGGTCGACGCTAAATTAAATAGCTTCCACATATATAGCATAACCTATTTTATTAACACAATATGGACTCCAATTATTCTATTAGGTCGACTTCTCTTAATTTGTTTATTTTTGACTGACGTTAAAATTATGTTTTATTGTTATGTTTAACATTCGTCAAAAGTCAATTTTATTAAATAAAAATCAATACTAATTAATTAATATTATTGAATTTGACTCCCACAATAAACTCTAGAATTGTGGACACCAATTTATTTGTATTGATTTTTGAAACTGAACCTTAAATTATTATTAATTTTTAAATTGATTTTTAGTTAAAGAAATATAGGGTCAACCAAATTGATGTTAATACATTTTTATTTTAAAAATTATTTAATTTAATATCGTTTAATTGACACTAAATGAAGTTTATTTTAAATATTAATTTAATTTATGTTAGTGTGACCGACATTAAAAATAATAAATTGAAAAAAAAAATTCCTTTATATAAAATCTTTATTTTTAATAAAAATAAAATACAAAAATTATGAAGTAGGGATCATAACAGTGGTGAGTCAAAGCGATAAAGCGATTTTGTTGATCTAACAAAGAAGTTTCAATAATATAGTTGAAACCATTTACAATACAAGTGAATCATAAACGTTCTCTAGTTTTCTGCACTTTGTTACAACATTATGAAATACAATGTTTTATGTTTAGTGTAATGGTTGTGAGTTTTATGTAAAATGTAACAATATAAACTCTAGAGTTCTTTCAAGGTTTGGTAACATTCAAACTAGAGAATGCAGTTTGGATTGGATTAAGTGGGCATGGGGTGAAATATCTTTTGTAATAACTAGGTCTCGATTGATTTTTTTTAATGGATTGGAGTACCGTTTTACTTCTTATTAATTTATTTTTTAGTCCATAAAAAAATCACAAAAAAAAATATGTTTTGAACATTATAATAAATTTTGGATTTTAGATTATTATTTATCATTATTTTTACTAATGATATTGAGAATCTGCTTTCACCAAAAAATTATACTTTAGGGTTTACACGTAAGACTTATAACTATTATACCACAAAACCTCTTTAGTCATATTATAATTTTTATTATTATTATTATCACAAATATTTTTATTATTATTATCTTTATTAATAATATTATTATTATCCTTATTAATATTATTTTTACTTTCATTAGTATTATTATAATCATTTTATCAATAGATTTAAATTCTCGATAATTTTTGACGAATTTTATTACCAGATAATTAAGCAAATAATTTATTGATAGTTTTAATCAATCGATAATTATATACAAATTTAACTAATAAATAATTTGAACTTATTGATAAATTCTTTTATAAATTAATCGTTTAATTATCTATCATAAAATCTGTGGATAAATGAATTATAAAATTATTTGTCTACATCTTTATGTTAGAGTTGATTGACTTTTTTTGACTAGTGTTTTATAAATAACAAAATTTGGGTACCTATAGATTAGAATTTCGTTGGTGAGATTCCTTTATCTTTTTGTATTGAAGAGATATCTTTTTGTATTGAAGAGACTTTTTGGGGAAATACTTTGGTCTTAATTGAAATGTAAATTTCTGAATTGTGTGACTTTAACTTATTTTCCTCATTATTGTTTCCCTTTTAATGCTCAGAATGGTATAAAACATGTTTTTATTAAAAAAACAACTATAATTAAAAAAGAATAAAATATATCAAAAAATTTACCTATAAATATGTATATATTACATTTATCATAACTCTCAAAATAATTCTTCCTCCACTATCTTTTCTCATATTTGAGTACACTACAAAAAATATAATCAGTGGATGTTAATAAGTAAAATCGAGGTTAACAAGTAAAAATTTGCGCATACCACTGTCAAAATCATACGTCTAATGTGATAATTATTGTAAGTTATACTGTGTCAAGTACTTCAACTTACAATAAAATTGTGACAGTTTTTGAACTGTTATGTTATTAAATACAATTTTTTAAGACTTAATGATAAACCTACTCAATTATAGTATTCATAACTTATTTCTTTTTTAATTAAGGATCATAACTGTTTTTTTTAATTAATGCGTTTCTAAGTGTTGGTGAGGGTTTGATAATTGAAACCTAATCAAAAGAAATTAGATACAATAAGTATTTAAATATCATTAATATGCAGATAGAATCTGCTATATATTTTACAAAGCATAAACAATCATTAATATGCATCAACACCACACACTTCAAACCACTAACATCTATATCCAAATTTATTTCATTCAGACAAAAGACCTACATGATAAGAACACTTCTCCTCCAACATCAGAACCATTATTTTAAGGGCAAGTAAAGTCCATTATTTATTCTCTTACTTTCCTTCTTTCAGCTACGCCTTCACAAAATGAGCATCAATATCTCTAGTGCATTTGTGAAAACATTCGACGTAGCCATATGGAGGATCAACTTCCTCATTAACCCTCTCATATTCAAAGGTCCACTTTATAATTGCACCACCTTGCTCCTTATCAATTGCATGAAATGTGAGCTTAAACACCTTAAAACTGGGGTCGATGCTTCACCGAATAATTTGAATGTGATTGTTTTGTTCTCTTTATCAACGGATTCAATACTCTCAAGACATGTTGTAACCTTTCCATCTGTTCTTTCAGAAACAATCAAGATCAGCATAAACAATCACTGTATAAGAATAATAAATAAGAAAATAATTTATTTATATATAACATTTTTTTCAGTTCTAACTTAAATCATCACTAGTAGAAAAAACACATTTCACGACAAGATAAAACGGAACCGCATTAAATAAAAATGCGGTAACATTTTTGAAATTAAATGCAACAATACAACGACGGTTACTCCTAGCAACTGCCTTCCACTAGTAGAAAAATAGGCTTTAACGTCTCCTTTTTATGACGGTTAAACAGGCAAACGATGTAGTCAGAAACACAGTAGCATTTTTGTAAATAAATGAACAATCTCACGTCAGTTGGCACAAACAACCGTCATTGACCTATTTATAAAAAAAAAAATCAAATTTTTAAAAGTTTCAGGAGGCACGTGAATCCCACGTCGGTTAAGAGGCTAGAATCAACGTGGGATTGTTGTCCACTACGTCGGTTATGGCCTCAGAACCGACGTAGAGCATGTTGTATGACAAATTGGGAAAAATTGGGGAAAAAAGTTGAAATTATGGCACACACCACGTCTGTTCTGGGCTTTCTAACCGACGTGGTGTGTTAACAGTGAATTTTTTTTTTAATTTTAGGGCATGCACCACGTCGGTTGGGAAGCTAGAACTGACGTGGTGCTTCTATTTTAACTCCAGCGCGAAATTTCACTTCACTTTTCTTCTTTTCCACTGCGCGTGCCCCTCTCCCTGTCACTGTTCCGACATCTTCTCCCTCACTTTTTGACCTTCATTGCTTCCTCATTATACTCCATTTCACTTCCTCTTGTTCGCAAAGTCGAGAGCATCTCTTTAAACGGTTCCATTTTCGATTTGAACGTGCATTTGCTTTGAAGCTTTCATTTTTTGGTTTCTCTTCCATTTTCGTTTGCTTTAACTGATTTTGTTATTTTATTTAGTATTTGTTTGTGCTTTGTGGTTTTGGTAGGGTTTGTTTGGCCAAGTTGGGTTCGGTTCGATTTTGGCGTCACAACTTTGGGTTGGTCGTCTTCTCTGTTTTGGCATCACCACTGCTCTACAAGAGGTGTGCTTTTATCATCTTTGAAATGATTGTATTGAATGTTTATCTGCATGATTAGAATGCTTGTTCGGATTAAAATGTTTTTGGAGTATGTTTGATCCATGTTTTGTGCGTATAGTATTGGCTCCGGGTTGTCACTTTTGATTCCAAGTCATTGCATTTAGGCCTTTCTGTGACAATAGGATCTGGCATTAACACTATCTGCTTCAGCATGCCGAGATTTTCCATTTGAACTTCGCAGTAATGCTTTAATGTGGATATCTAAATAACTCAACGATTGTGAATATGAAAAATGGATGGAACTTCTAGACACTGTTGTTGATCTATAGCTTTTCAATTTCACAGTGCTAACATCTCGTTCTGCAGCACTTTGCCTTTGGCAACTTGCAACTGTCGAAGTCATGAATCGAGGCATTGAGTTTGAGAAATTTCTTTTAATGGACTTCTTAGACGCTTTAGGGGTTTCAATCGCTTCTTTCACATCATCTTTGGGACTAATTGAGACTCTCATGTCTTCACTTTCCACAACACTATTTATGCTTGATAAGAGCTTTTTACTATCATTTAACTTCAACTCAATCTTCTCTATTTGCTCCCTTAAATTCTGGCGTTGTTTTTCAGCTTCCTTGATGTCTTCCTCTAGCTCCGTGATCTTCTTCTCCCTTTGCTTCTTCACTTGCTACAGTGTATGCATGCAGTCAGCAATCTTCAAACAGTGGATACTGAGGAACTTGCTTAAGAACAAATTAAGAAATTACTAGGGGCACTTCTTTGTTGGACTCTATTGCTCTCGCTCTCTTCGCAAAGTTCAAGGAGCAAATCGTCTCACATACATCTTCTTCAGAAATGGCTTATATGCACGAGCATCAAGACCTTTGAGCCAAAACTCACTATATCGATTTTGGGCACCCAACCGACATAGGTGTTCTCTTCACCACGTTGGTTTTGGGATAAAACCAACGTGGTGCTTCTTCTGAAATAACTTATTATGTTAATCACCATATCGGTTTACTTGTCTTAATCGACGTAATGAGTCCAATCACCACGTCGGTTGTTAAACCGACGTCTGATTCAACGTCGGGTCAAAAGCCGACGAAAAAAACCTCTCAGAACCGACGACGAAGGCTATTTTTCTACTAGTGTTCGTATCTTCCACGAGGGATGCCAACGCCAATTTTAAAATTAGTATTAAATTTGTAGGGACTACTATGACGTATATAAACTCCAATCGTCGTCATATCTACTCGCACTAAACAAGCACATTTCAAATTTTTTATATTATGGTGGTTGTGGGCACCAACAGCCTCAATAGACCTGGTTTTTAAACAAAATTTGAAATCAGGGGATACGATGGCTGTTGAAGTCCCATAACCGCCGTGGTATCCTCACTTTTTAACACAATAGTTTTTTAGGTCTGAAGGCGATACGACGATGGTTGTGGAGCTCCAACCGTCGTCGAAGGAGATACGATGGCGGTTGGAGCTCCACAACCGCCGTCGTATCCCCTATTTTAACCTTTCCCAAGGCCATTTTCCCTTTATGCTTTCGTCTTCCCTCTCACTTGTATTGTCGCCCTTGGTCATCTTCTGTGTCGCCATCGTCCCATTTCACTTCCAAACTAAGATTCAACCTTCACAGTTGGTCATTGGCGATTGTTCTTGCTTTGGTACCGTTTGCATTTTTGTTTTGCTCTTTATTTTTGTTTTCCTTTGGTTGTCATTGATTCCATTTTTGTTGGGTGTTGTTTTTGGGCATTTTGTAGTGTTTATTTTGGCTTGGTTGCGTTCGTCTTGTGTTGGAGTGGTTTCGTCTTGCATTGGAGCGGTTTAGTTATTCATGTTTTTGTTCATTTGCGCTTCTTCTCGCCAGTCTTCTTCATCTACAAGAGGTATGTTTTTATGTATTTTTGAAATGTCTAGAATGTTTAGACTGCTATTTGTATGCTTTTAATGCTTTGTGTATTGAAATGGTTGTTGTGTATGCTTGGATGTGTATATGTCAGCGCGTGGTATTGAGTCCGGAGATGTTCAATCCCCAGTAATGTATACTTTTGACAATTGTAAATGTAATTTAATTTCTTCCATCCTTTTATAATGTATATAGTTTTGGGAATGTGCTGGGAAATATATGTGGCCTTTTGAGTATGCAGATTTTGGGCAACAACAAAAAATAGCTTTTGCTATGGCGGTTAAAGACAAAATCGCCATAATATACAAAACCTTTTAAGGCGGTTGTGAGGCACTAACCGCCTTAATAGGTGTTGTTTATACTATATTGGCCCTGATTGCGTACTGGGACAAATTTCTTATTATAGTTTCTGATGAACCACATTGGTATTTCATATATACGATGACGGTTGTTTAACCGTTGTCATATATCACATACTTTTCACAACGGTTTCAAAATTGCTGTAGTAAACCTTCCGAAACTGTAGTAAAATGACGTTTTTATAATAGTACATATTGCTCATATATATTTTCTTTAAGAAATAAATCTTGCGTGCATATTTTAGCTTTAGTGCATGATGCAAATATAAATGACATCTTATTAGTCAATTTTAAACTCACATTCTAAAATAATATTAAAGTGTATTTTAATGATTATTGTTAAAATTTATTATTTTTTTACTATCAATCCATTATTTTGGATCATCCATTAATATTCAGGATGTTCAATTCTTACTTGATATGACAAAGATGACTTTGAAATTCTATGTTATGTAATACGTCACATATAAATATTACCTTTATCATTTATTGTTTTAAAATTAAGTCTAAATTCATCTTTTATGAATAACCAATTCAATATATAAAATAATGTACATAGAGTTATTAGAAGTTTAATTACCTATGACATAAGTCCAATGCTTAATGGACTCATTGTGATGCCAGTCTTCACCCTGGTGCAGCTTGGTTCCATGAACTCTCTCAGCAAGGTTTTGAACCTGATGGAGTTGGGTTGAGACGAGGTTGAACCACTTTTCAGCAGTTGAATGAACCCCAACTTCAGTGCTGATTTTACCAGCAAGTTTCATGATGCTGAAGAATGAAGCAAGTAATAGAAGCAAGAAATGGAGAAAACAAGGATGAGGATGGTGAAGAATAATGCGACCATTTATATAGTAACATAATTCACCTAACTCCTCACAACTCATTTATGTTGAAAACTTATTTCAATTAATTTGGAAGAGAAAAGAATTGACAGTTATGTAATGTAATTTATAATTTTCATTTTTATTTTTATGTTTTGTTTATTATTGATCTATCATTTTAAAATATGAAATCCAACCCTTTATTTTTTAAGAAACATAAAATTAATTGAATGGGGGCCTTCTTGGAGTAATTGCCCCCAACAAAAAGTATGTTTAGGTAAGGATGTTTATGAATCACATTCAATAACAGTAAATGAAATTCAATTCAGCTTTATTAATTTAATTTGGCTGAAATTTTCTGAAATTGTTTAAATATATTAAATTAAATTAATTCGATCAAGACTATTTCCTTTTGTAAAATTTTCTTATTTTTCTAAAATAAAATAATAAAATATAGTTGTTTATTTTTTATTTAATTAAATTATTTAATTGGACTTAAAAAGTAAAATAAAGGTGTTTGGTGTTTTTAAAAACTAAAATTAAGTTGTTACAAAATATATATATATATATATATATATATATATAGGAGTGAATTGAACTTGGTATATTTATTTCATTAAATTATTTAATTGGACTTAAAAAGTAAAATAAAGGTGTTTGGTGTTTTTAAAAAACTAAAATTAAGTTGTTACAAAGAAAAAAAAAATATAGGATTGAATTGAATTTGGTATTTAAAAAGTTTAATAATAGATAATTTATAAATGCAAGGGTTTGCTCAAGATCCAAAAATATAGGATTGAATTGAATTTGGTATTTAAAAAGTTTAATAATAGATAATTTATAAATGCAAGGGTTTGCTCAAGATCCAAGCAGGTAAAATAACTGCTTTGGGTCTCAAAGTCTCAAACGCTTAAATATTTAATATTAATACATTATTATAAAATTAAAAGATATTTAATTTTAAAATTACAAAAAGATAATTTTTAATTAAAAATTTGAAATATCATAATTGACTTTGGGTTTACATCAGTACTATAAATATTTTTTAATTTAGAACTTTTTTCTAATAAATTAATAATATTTTATAAAAAGAAATTGAATAGTTAGAGAATCCTACCTATTAAAACTTTTTAATTTTTTATCTCTTATTGTTATTTCACTTATCTTCTTTTATATGTTCTTTTCTTCTCTCACTCTTCCACTTATCTTCCTTCATTTATCAATTCTTTGACTCTTTCACTTATCTTTCTTTCTATCTCTGACATTTTCATTTTCATAATATTTTATCAATTTGAGTATTTTATTATTGTTAGGCCATTTTCCAATTTCAAATTTATTTTATCATTCTATATTGTACATTTATGCGTGTGTCTGTACTTGGAGCAGTAGATTAACCAAACGACAAAAGGAAAAGATAGTAAGAGACTTTAGACTTCAAGACAGGATACTACGATCAAATTCATTGTTTTGACAATCAAATTTTATCTTTTTAACTTAGTCTTTTTTTATATACTTGTAATATTTAGTGTTATATATATATATATATATATATATATATATATATTTTTTTTTATTTTTATATAAAAATATAAAAATATATATTATAAAATATATATATATATATATATATATATATATATATATATATATATATATATATATATATTATTTTTTAATTTTATATAAAAATATACAAATATGTCGACTAGAATATATGAATCAGGTTATTCAAAACTTCAAAATGGGACTGTGGATAAATTTATAAAAAGTAAACAGAAAGAACAATAATATAGATATTGGTAAAGACAAAAATAAAGAAGTAGTCAAGGTAGATAATAATTTTGATTCTCAAACTTCATAACAGAAATAAAAATAATTTTAATATTAAATATATATATATATATATGAACAATTTAAAATATATGAATATATTTCTGGTTTTTTGTTTAGTATTAAAAAATTAAAGTCATTAGGTTGTGTACTTTTGAAAGAAAAATATTTGAAACATGATTTCAAATATATTAAAAGAGATTATTGTCAGGGAGTTCCCATTGCCTACGAAGACCTAAAATTTTGTAGTTGGTTCAATAGTTAATTTCTAGCAATGTGCAAGCCTTGGTTGCAAGAAATTGTCCGAGCTTCCACTACCAATTAAGAACATTAAAGGAAGATCGTGTTCATGTTCCGATCCTTGCATTTGATTAACATTATCTTCATTAGATGGTTCAGTTGCCTGAATCGATTCCTCTCTTAGTATTGTTTGTTCAGGCACCTGTGACTAGGTGAAAATTTTTCATCACAAGTGAAACATAATCCCTTCTCCCTTTTCAATTGAATTTCTATTGAAGAATTTTTTTTATATAGAGAACTTATTTGCTCGATGCATAGTATTTGGGTTGGGTAACAAGGGCGGTAGGCTCGTGGATTTGATTGTCTGGGCTACTGTTGATGGTTGATATTTTGGATATGTGTGGGTTGGGGTAGGTTTCTGTCTAGGCAAGTATTTCTCCTCAAAAAGTTTTACCAATGAGACAGCACATAACAAGGAGGTTGAATTTTGAGCAATAACATCGTGTCAAATGTCAATCTTGAGGCCACTAATGAAGCAATCCAATAAGGCATATGCAGTAATGCCCTGAATGCGAGTAGCTAACGTTGTAAATTCTCTGTAATAGTCTTGCACCACTCCGTGTGTACCAGTTTAAAAAGTGTCGAATGAGGGCATTCATAAGGAGAGGGCCCAAATTCCAATTCTAGGGTCCGAGTGAATGCAATTCAAGATTGTCCTGGATTGTTCTTCATCATAAATTGGAACCATGGAATGACGTTCGCTTCCATATAAACTACGGCAATGGTGAGATGTTGGGCCTCTGGTGTATCGTAAAACGTAAAGAATTGATCTACCTTAAAAATCCATTCCAACACATTCGAGCCATTGAAACAGAGAAAATCCAATTTGACGTTATGAACCTGAAACAGCTGCGTCGACACTACATCCGAAACTTTCGATGACACATCAGTTACCTATAACGATGTAACGCCCGCTTCCAGATTCTCAAATCAGTTAGAATACTCTATGTTGAAATTTCATCAACTCTAGGATTCATTTGACATCTGTAGATAGTTGTTTAACATTTGTGGATAGATCCTTTAATCTTTGTTTTCAGTCATACGAGAGAGATCAATGAAAGCACCAAATATGACAAATAAGAATAACAACAAATAATAACAAGCACAACAAAAATTACTGGATAACTTTTGAAAGATCAGATTCAAAGATAAGAAGGAAATCAAGATACAGTACCCTCCTTTTTTTTTTCCTCCCTAACTCATATAATCTTTCATCTGCAGATTTGCCCTCCTCATTCTCCGACATTTTCTGTTACCCAAATCTACAGAATCTATTGCCACCTAACCTAGCCATTATCTTTAAGAGAATCGTTACCTGCCCTTCTATTTCCCAAATTGCCCATGCACTAATTCCACTGGTAACAATAAGTATCAGAACATAATAGTCCCTTAATTCAATTTATTAATTCCACTGGTAACAATAAGTATCAGAACATAATAGTCCCTTAATTCAATTTATTCTTTGTCCATTCAAAAATTACTAAGTACATTAATTGCCGTAAAAAAAGAAAAGAAAAACTAAAACATATAATCGGTGATTAAGTTGGTGAACTATTGTATTCCACCTCATGTATTCTGGTTTCGATTACAAGTGAGTACATATATTAAATTCATAAACACCCTCGTTAGTTTCTACGTATTGGTGAAGATTTGATAATTCAAATCTAATTAAAAGAAATAGAGACAATAATAATTAGATATATTCTTTTTAAATTACACATTTAAAACTCAGACAGAATAAAGCATAAATATTCATTTATATGCATCAGCACAATACTTGAAACCACTCACATATATATCCAAATTTATTCCATTCAGACAAAAGACATACATGATTAGAACACTTCTCTCCAACATCACAACCATTATTTTAAGGGCAAGTAAGTCCATTATTTATTCTTTTACTTTCCTTCTTTCAGCTATGCCTTCACAAGATGAGCATCCATATCTCTAGTGCATTTGTGAAAATACTCGATGTAGCCATATGGAGGATCAACTTCCTCACTAACCCTCTCATATTCAATTGTCCATTTTCCAATAGCATCACCATTCTCCTTATCAATTGCTTGAAATATGGCCTTAAACACCTTAAACTTCTTGTCGATCTCTTCACCAAATATCTTGAACGTGATTGTTTTGTTCTCTTCATCAACCGATTCAATACTCTCAAGACTTGTTGTAACCTTACCATCTATTCTTTCAGAAACAATTAAGATCAGTATAAAGAATCATTGTATAAGAATTATAATTAAAAAAATAATTCATTTATATATAACATTTTTTTTTTCAATTGTAACTTAGATCATTTAAACAAATCTTTAATATGCATATTTCGACTTTATTCCATGTCTTATGAACTCAGAATCTTAAATCATTAAATTATGGATGAGACATACAAATCTCATCTTAGTACCCAACTTTATAGAGTCTAGAAAAAGTTTAAATTAATATTCTAAAATAGTATTGATGTCTATTTTAATAATTATTATTGAACCTTTTTATTGTTCACTATTAATTTCTTATTACTATCTATATATTAATATTTACATAAACACTCAAAATCTTTAATTCTTCCTTGATACGAGAAAGATGTAGGTTATCTAATATATCATGTGCAAATATTACCTTATAATTTAGTTTTTTGAAATTAAATTAAGTCAAAGAGTTATCTAATATATCATGTGCAATTATACCATGTGCAATTATATATAAGTAAAGATTCAGGGAGAAAATGATGTACATAGAGTTATTAGAAGTTTAATTACCTATGACATAAGTCCAGTGCTTGATGGACTCATTGTGATGCCAGTCTTCACCATGGTGCAGCTTGGTTTCATGAACTCTCTCAGTAATGTTTTGAACCTGATGGAGTTGCTTTGATAAGAGGTTGAACAACTTTGCAGCAGTTGCATGAACCCCAATTTCAGTGCTGATTTTGCCAGAAAGTGTCATGATGATGAAGAAAGAAACAAGAAATAGAAGCAAGAAATGCACAGAACAAGAATGAGGATAGTGAAGGATAAAGCGACCATATACGACTTATATAGAACATAATTTACCCATTCCCAACAACTAATTAAATTGTGGGGTCTCTACCCTGCAATTAAGGTAAGTGGCTAATCGTTTTTCTTTGAAAAATAAATTCGAGTCACACAATTTGTAATTTTTATTTGTTAATTATTTATCTATCATTTTCAAATTTTCATACTCTCGTGACATGTTGTACCATATCATCTGTCCTTTCCCCTGACATCAAGACCAGTGACATAGACATTGTATGAGAATTATACACCGTAAAAAAGGAAGAAAAAAGTTATAACCATGAACTCCACCACATTGTATGATGATTACATATGTTCTTTATTATTAGTCAAAAAATTACTAAAACTCATGAAATTATGAGTGAAACCAACAAAATTATCACTTTCAATAAATTTTAACTAACATAGCGAAATGTTTGTTGAACATTTCGCAATATTTATAATTTTTATTTTTTTTTGAATTTGGCAATAGGTTTGTTGAACTTTTTTTTTATAAGTTTTAATCTTAACTATATATATATATATATATATATATATATATATATATATATATATATATATATATATATATAATTTCTTTTGATAAGACAATATATAATCTCGGCATTTTGTAGAATGTTTTCTTTAGTCTTCCTACTAATAATCAGTTCCAAACTAAAAATGTTTTTTCTTATAACAAAAAATAAATATATTAAGAAGCATTTTAGAGTATCTCAACCCTTATACATCATTAAAAACCTTAAGCAGGCATAGAAAGATAAAACATACTCTTGTATCCAAAGCTCAAGCCCACTAATAAACACAGGTTGTATGCTTTTCACTACCAGTTCAATTGTAACAGATGGAAAACGCTAGAAGGATATCAAATACAATAAACACACTAGCCATAACACAGTGAACTATATTCTAGTTTATCACTTGATCATTAATGTTAATGGCAGTTGAATATAGCTAGATTCTACTCCATCCACAACAATAACGGTGTGCTTTAGCTAATGTTTAATGTTCCCGTAAGCTATTGAGAGGTTTTTTTAAATTCTAAATTCTAAATCCTAAAAATCAATCATAATATAACAATTTACAAAATAAATCTTATTAAAAATAGATTTTAAGTCTAATTCAATTTTATAAAATTTTATAAAATTTATTTATAAAATAAATATTTTTACAAAATTAACTTATAAGATAAAATTTACACTTATTTATAAATTATTAAAAAACTTTATCAAAAATAAAATCTCATACAAGTTTAACCAAAAAAAAAAAAATTCACATCTAGAGTGATAGTAACATGATAACACCCGTACTACTTTCTTAAACCCATACCCAAACCTCTTCTACCGCACAATCTTGACACTTAGAAACAGAAAAAAGTCTTGGAAAATTCTCTCTTAATACTTGGCTATGAGCGCAACTATCTTTGCATAAGGCCTGCCACCACCACAAATGGTTTCTCTTACCAGAGTAGCCTCTATATTCATCTAATTACCATACCGAGCTTCTAACACTTCCCTTCACAGACCCCAAAATAAATAATAGCTGTTAAAGTTTTAAAATATAAAAATGGAGATTATTTTTAAATATACATATATCTTTATTTATTTTTTTATTTATTAGAAGGAGCGAGTTAACAAATTACACCGTAAATGTATTTTAAAGAATTTATTATATAAATTGTCAACATAATCTCTTTAAAAATGAATTAATAAAATCTATACTTTATACGTATTTGTTAAAATAACCTATTTATTTGTTAGAAGAAGTATATGAAAAACCTACCTTAAATAGCATGTAAATAATTTACTGACTTGCACATTTTTAAAGACAAGTTGAACTAAGTCAGTAAATTCCCAAAAATTATACTTTTAAAATCATAAGAATCAAACTAAATCTATAATAATATAATAATCTTAATGCCCGTAATTTTTGTTTGCATTTATCAAGAGTTAAAACAATTCTGTTATGCTTATTATTCTTTATTACGGATAAAAAAAATAAAAAAAAACTACGATATAAGTCCAGCGTTTGAGAACCCATTGTGATGCCAGTCTTCACCATGATCTTGGTTCGATGAACACTATCAGTTAGGTTTTGAACATCATGAAGTTGCGTTTGAACGACTTTGCAGCAGTTGCAAGAACCCTTAATTCAGTGCTGATTTTACCTACAGGTGCATTATGATCAAGAAAGAAGCAATTAATAGAAGGAAGAAATGGAAAGAACAACTAAGTTAAGGATGAGGATGGTGAAAAATAATGCGACCATTCATATAGTAAGATAATCCACCTAACTCCACAACTAATTACATTGGGATCTCTTTCAGTAGAAAGGAAGATAATTTTTTATGTTGAAAACTTTTGGTTTGAATTAGTTTGGAAGAGAATATGTAATTTAATTTATAATTTTCATTTTTATTTGTATGTTTTGTGTTTATTATTGATCTATCATTTTAAAATCTTAATATATGAAAGAATATTGTTTCATGACCTGTTAATTATTTAACAATATCTAATTGATGAGTGTCTACAAGAGTTATAGGATTTAGGTGTTAAAGATGAAGGTCAATAAGTTAGAATTTGAAGTCATTTCTATTATCTAAAATTCTCTATCCCAAACACATAATTACTTAAACATTTATGAGCACCTCCCGGCATCAGTGATGATTTCTTAAATCAACCACTTTCTATGATGACAAAAAGGGGAGTAAAGAGAAAATATGACAAATAATTAAAAAAAATGATAAAACATATTTTGAAAAAATAATTTGAATACTCTTAGATTTGTTTTATAATTCTATGCAGTTATGCATTTGAATGGTTTTAATCATATAAAATCTTTCGTTGTTTAATCTCTTATATTTTTGCAATTATTTGTTCTTAAAGCTTATATTTTTGTCATCATCAAAAACGGGAGATTGTTGAATCATTAGATGGTCTAAAGTCCCTTTAGATAGTATAATCGTCTAATAAAGTTTTGATGATAACATCCAAGTATGTGTTTATATTTTTTAAGATCTTACTTGTCTGTTATAGTAATATCTAGGATCTCTAAGCGTGATGGATATCAACAAATAAATTAAAGACAAAATAAGTATTTATTTACTATTATTTTATTATATTAAATTTGTTTAAAATTAAAAGAAGAAGAAAGTTAAAAATAAATAAATATAAAAATAGTAAATGTTTATATTTGTTTTGAAATTCGCTTTCAATTTTATTTTGAAATCAAATAATTCTCTACACTTTGGTCTATGATTTTATCAAGCTTTGCGTACAATAAAATTAATTTGATTTAGCATATTTTATTTACCTATATGTATTTGCAAAACCTTTTTAAAATTAAGATTGGAATGTTATGTTACTATAGCTAAATACAAAATGATTTTGCTACACACAATTTTGATTTGATTCGTTTCTAACTTTGAAAAACAAATCAAAGTGTCTTTCACAAAAATATCAAAATCATATTTGATAGCATGTTATGCTTTAAGTTCAAATTTGGTCAAAATGTAAATTATTCAAATTATTATGAAATATTTAAACGTGATTAATTATTTCAAATTAAAGATATATTGTGTTGTTTAAATTGTTTTTATATACAGATAATTTCGGTTTTAATGCATAATAAAGAATAAAAGTTGTTCTTCCAACTGCTAGTTTCAACATTAGATGGTTAAGATTTCCTTTCAAGCATCCGATTGCTAGTTTCTACAAAGAGTTACGTATAGAGAAACATTTTCAAGTTGAAGGATAACAAGAAAAAAAAAGAGAAATACATCATACAATACATTAAATAAATAGAATATACTGAGTGTATATTGTAAATCTGCTATTGAGAGCATCTCAAGTATTGGATTGTGCGAAATCATTGTGTAATTCTTCACCATTGTGAAGTAAACCCTTGAGAGCTTTCATTGATCTATCTTTGAGAGTGTTTCTTTAAATCTTGTGTGGTCTGGATCTTAGGGGGAGATTGAGACTGGTATAACCTAGAGCGGTTTGGGTACTTGTTATAACCTAGAGCGGTTTGGGTACTCGTTATAAACTGAAGCGGTTTGGGTACTCGTTATAAACTGAAGAGGTTTGTGTACTCGTTTATAACCTGAAAATGTTTGTGTACTCGTTGTAACCTAGAGAGGCTTGTGTACTCATTGTAACTCGGTGTAAACATTTATGATATAGTGGAACCTCTTGAATGATTTGTTCAAAGGAGAATTGGACGTAGTCCAAGAGATTAGGGTGAACCAATATAAAATTGTTTCATCTATACTTATATATTCTTGCCTTGAAATATCTTGTTTGGTGGTTTTGTTTACATCAAATTGAGATCAGGCTCCATTCAACCCCCTTTCTAAAGCCAGTTATTCCTACAGTTTAAAAAAGTGAAAGAAGATTTACCTATCTGCATCAGTCATTGAACCCTATGTAAGCCAAGGTTCACAATAATATTGTTTGATGGTCATTGTGATTGCCTGTGATGCAACCCTACATGAATGAAACCTGAAAAAAAGAACAAGGTTTAAATTATTAGACGATAAATTGATAAAATAAATAATGTTAAAGATTTTATTTATACTTATTACTTATCTAAGATCATAAGGTGAAATCATAGGAAGAGGATGATCACGTGGGATCGTTATCCTCAATGTTTTATTGTACATTACTTACATCAGTACATATTTGTGGACCTTCCTCAATACGAGAATCACCAATCTACATATTTGGTGAGGGTGTTGGTAACGATGTAACCCGTTACAATGGTTATGGTACTGATGATGTTAAGGGTGTTATAACTGGTAGGGAAGGCGTTGATGCCACAATTGGGGTTGGGGATGATATGACTTTGAATGTTTCCTTTGTTATGACTCTGAAGGTCTCTTTTCATGGTAGGGTTCCAATGACAACTCCGTTTGTCTTCTTTCAAATCAATGTTTGCGCTCTTTACTTCTTCAACTCGCTACAGATTCACACTTCAACTCGCCACAGGTTCACACCAACGATGAAACTATATTGAACAACTCCATTGGTTCACAAATAGAATATGCGTTCATTTTGTCACATTTCGAAAGAAGGATTTGAGATTGGATATGGATACAAATACAAAATTGGGATTTGGATTCTGATATTTAAGATTTAAAAACAAATGTTTCTTTTTCAAATGTTTCACATTTAGGAAACACAAATAGACTTGTTGGAGATTTGGAAAGGATGAAACTTGTTGGAGATTTTTGTAATCAAAATGTGTTATTGAGGATTTGGATTTAAATTTTTAATTTTACTCGTGATTTTCATTTTCCTATCACTGTTTATTAGTAGGTAAAATGATATATACATTTTTAGAGTTTCTCTTTTTACTACTCGATAATAATTTTACCTATGAAAAGTGAGTTTAAAAAATTTAAACACTATCAAAAATTTGGTGGATAATTATCCATCAGTAATTGAGTTTTTCTTTAGTGTAATTTCAACTCTTTGAAGACGTTAGTTAACATCAAGCAGTTATTATCAATGTCATTAATAAATTGACTTTTTTTTCTCCAAAGACTATCCTTTTTTGAACTTGATACGAAAACCAAAAGAGAATACTTCTAAAACAAACACTAATTAGAGACAAATATTTAGAGAATGGTTTCTTTAAATGATAAAATAATAATAAAAAAATTATATTGAAAATTATAGTAAAATTTCTTTTTCTTTTTATAATGAATACAGGAGTGACCATCTTAAAAGTCATAATAAACATGTCTGTTGACTTTGATAATATATTATAACTATTGTACGAATAACTATAATATAAATAAAAATAAATAAAATGATTTATGTAACAACTTTTTCTGTAAAAATAAGCTTTTATTTTATTCAAGCTTCAAACAAATAACGTTTGTGAATTCTTTTATTTAAATTAACATTTATCAGAGTTAAGAAAGTCTTATAATAAAAGATGTACTAAAATTTATGCAAAATAATAAAACAATCAACTTAAAAATGGAAACACTTTTATTTTGCAAAGCATAAATGTTCATTTATATGCATCACATGGACCACTACACACTTCAAAGTACTGACATGAACATCCAAATTTATTCCATTCAAACAAAGGACCTACATGATAAGAAAACTTCTTCTCCAACGTCACAAAACTCCATTATTTCTTCTTTTATTTTTGTTCTTGGAGCTATGCCTTCAGAAGATTACCATCAATATCTCCAGTGCATTTGTGCACGTACTCGATGTAGCCATATGGAGGATCAACTTCCTCACTAACCCTCTCATATTCAATGGTCCATTTTATAATAGCACCACCATTCTCTCTGTCAATTGCTTGAAATGTGGCTTTGAACACCTTAAACCTGTGGTCTATGTCTTCACCGAAGAGCTTGTAGTTGATTGTTTTCTTCTCTTCATCAACAGATTCAATTTTCTCATGGCATCTTACAACCTTACCATCTGTTCTTTCACAAGCAATCAAGACCATGACATAAACATTGTATGAACAAAAAAGG
>Ga0209700_105721_pt1 | contig 20435 bp, 17 predicted proteins | sample SiratroredBW_FD_187528 | JGI IMG/M metagenome (GOLD analysis project Ga0209700, IMG submission 187528) | Root nodule microbial communities of legume samples collected from California, USA - Siratro red BW (SPAdes) (version 2) | ecosystem: Host-associated > Plants > Roots > Nodule | place: USA...
TTTGGATGAACTTCGTCACTACTTTTCTTGTCACATTGGCATAAGAAGCAGCCTCTACCCATTTAGTAAAGTAATCTATGGCCACCAGAATGAAACGATGTCCATTTGAAGCTTTTGGCTCAATGGCCCCAATGACATCTATGCCCCACATGGAAAATGGCCATGGGGCAGATAACACATTCAACGTTGTAGGTGAGGCATTGATGTTGTCAGTGTATTCCTGACACTTAAGACATTTCCTGACATGGATGCAACAATCATTCTCCATAGTCAACCAGAAATAACCTGCTCTCAAGATTTTTCTAGCCATTGAATGACCATTCATATGCGTTCCATAAGTTCCTTCATGGACTTCTCTTAAGATCAGTTCTGCCTCTTTTGCATCTACACATCTAAGGAGCACCATGTCATTATTTCTTTTGTACAATACTTCCCCATTTAGAATGAACTTCATAGTCAGTCTTCTCAACATTCGCTTATCATTTTCAGAGGCCCCTTCAGGATATTCTCTTTTCTTGAGATATTGCTTAATGTCATAATACCATGGTTTACCGTCTGATTCTTCTTCTATGAAGGAACAATAAGCTGGTTGTTTGTGACTTCTCATCTTAATCTTTGGTAGTTTACCTTCTTGATTTACCTCAAACATGGATGATAAGGTGGCAAAAGCATCAGCCAATTGATTATTATCCCTCGAGATGTGATGAAATGTTATAGTATCAAAATACTCTATTAATCCCTTAATATATGCTTAATAAGGAATCAACTTTTGATCTCGAGTTTCCCACTCACCTTTTACTTGTTGGACAACGAGGGCAGAATCCCCATACACTTCTAAAAATTTTGCCCCAAATTCAATGACAGCTCGAATACCCATAACACACGCCTCATATTCTGCGGTATTGTTAGTACAATCGAAGCACAATCTTGCTGTCATAGGTATGTACTGTCTTGTAGGAGAGATAAGCACTGCTCCTATTCCATGCCCTAAGGCATTAGATGCTCCATCGAAGAACAATGTCCACATATTCTCATTATTGTCATCTTTGAGGACCGAAATTTCTTCATCCGGGAATTCAAGCTACATGGATTGATAATCTTCAATGGGTTGGTGTGCCAAGTAGTCTGCAAGGACACTACCTTTGATAGCTTTTTGGGTAACATATTGTATATCATATTCGGATAACAGCATCTGCCATCTAGCTATTCTCCCCGTGAGAGCAGGTTTTTCAAAGATGTATTTGATTGGATCCATCTTGGAGATTAACAATGTTGTGTGACTGAGCATATACTGTCTTAATCTATGGGCAGCCCAAGCTAAAGCACAACAAGTCCGTTCTAATACAGAATACCTTTGCTCATAATCTGTAAATCTTTTGCTCAGGTAATAAATTGCATGCTCTTTCTTCCACATTTCATCATGCTGACCTAGAACACAGCCCATTGATCCATCTAACACTGTCAAGTATAAAATAAGAGGTCGCCCAGGGATCGGCGGACGTAAAACTGGGGGTTCTTGTAGATATTACTTTATCTTTTCAAAAGCTACTTGGCATTCTTCATTCCATTCTTGGGGTTGATTCTTGCACAGCAATTTGAATATGGGCTCACAAGTAGAAGTTAGATGGGAAATAAATCTAGCAATATAGTTTAGTCTTCCCAGAAAACCTCGAATCTCTTTTTCCGTGTGTGGATGGGGCATTTGTAGAATTGCACGCACCTTGTCTGGGTCCACTTCGATCCCCTTTTTACTTACAATGAAACCTAGAAGTTTTCCAGATCTCACGCCAAAAGTGCATTTTGCAGGATTCAGTTTGAGCTTGAATTTTCTTAATCTTTCAAACAATTTTCTCAAATTGGTCAGATGTTCTTCTTCAGATTTAGACTTGGCAATCATATCATCAACATAAACTTCAATTTCTTTGTGCATCATGTCATGGAAAAGGGCTACCATTGCTCTTTGATATGTTGCGCCAGCATTTTTAAGTCCGAATGACATCACTTTATAACAAAAGGTTCCCCATAAAGTAATGAAGGTGGTTTTCTCCATATCTTCCGGTGCCATCTTAATCTGATTATACCCGGAAAAGCCATCCATGAATGAGTACAATGAAGATGTAGCAGTGTTGTCTACTAACATGTCAATATGTGGTAGTGGAAAATCATCCTTAGGACTTGCCCTATTCAAATCCCGATAATCCACACACATTCTCACCTTTCCATCTTTCTTTGGCACTGGCACGACATTTGCCACCCATTGGGGGTATTTGGCTACCGCTAGAAAACCCGCATTAAATTGTTTTTCCACTTCTTCTTTAATCTTCAGTGCCATTTCAGGCTTCATTCTTCTTAATTTTTGCTTAATCGGAGAACATTCCGGTTTAAGAGGCAATTTATGTTGTACTATATCAGGATTTAGCCCGGGCATGTTTTGATAGGACCAAGCAAAAACATCTTTAAATTCCCTTAACAAAGAGCATAACCGTTCTTGCATCTCTTTTGTCAGACTAGTTCCGATCTTGACATGTTTTTCTTCCCCATCTTCTCCTAGATTAACCGTTTCAAGTATTTCTTCATGTGGTTTGATTTCTCTTGTCTCTTGTTCTACCAATCTCAGCAATTCTGGAGGGGGTTCACAGTCTTCATCATAATCATTTTCTGTATCCTCGACAGGGAGTTCAAAATTTGGATGCGAAATACTCAAGTTTTCAAAATCATCGCATCTGCATTATTCGATTTTATGCAAATAAATAGGCAAGAAAGAAAATGGAGAAGCCACAAACTTATTGAAAAAGAAATGCAAACTAACTTTTATTAATTGAACTTGGAAATCATAAAGTTTTAAGCCCAAACCAAGGCTTTATTTGCAAAGAACGGAAAAAAACAAAAACGAAAAACAACGATTACATTTCATCATTAGCAAACACCACGGGTAAATCTTGGAACTCCCAATTGTTGATTCTCGCATTAGGAAGGCAAGGGCGGACGAGATTCAGACCTCCTTCAATTGGTGCTTCTTCAATCACAGCCACTTGGTCAGTATTTATCCATCCTGCGCTTCAAAATGATTGCCCTATATCGCATAGGGTAATTCCTTCTTTTCTTCCCTTGAGCATTTTCTTCTTGTCTGCCCTAGTGGATTCGTAACCCAATCCATGTCTTCCTTTGTTCTCAATTAACTTGAGCGGGTACAAGAGTCTTTGACCACTTTTTCCCAATGCCTGTCCATACTTGTATCCTTCCTTTAGCATGGTTTTTGCCACCATTACCGATGCCTTTAATAAGCATGGATTGATCTTAAAAGGTTCAACGTACATGGTTCCCACAATCTCTAGGGCTTGGAAAGAAGTTTCCAGGGCCTATTCAGCGGTCTCGATATAGGGAGTAGGCAACGGTCCACTCACTAGGAAGTCTTCCTCACCCGAGACTATAATTAGTTTGTCATTAAACATGAACTTAAGCTTCTGATGCAATGTAGAGGGTACAACACGTGCTGCGTGTATCCAAGGACGCCCGAGCAAACAACTGTAAGCAGGAAGTATATCCATCACTTGGAACACGACTTGAAAGGTACAGGGTCCTACTTGTATAGGCAGTTCAATTTCACCAATAACCTCTCTCCGGCTTCCATCAAAGGCTCTTACAACCATGCTACTAGGGCGTAGATATGCTCCTTCGCAAGATATTTTATTCAACGTTGTTTTAGGCATGACATTCAAAGACGAGCCATTGTCAATAAGTACTCTTGCCAGCACGTAGTCTATACATTTGACTGATATATGCAAAGCTTTGTTATGACCTCTTCCTTCGGTGGGTATTTCATCTTCAGTAAATGTAAGGTAGTCATTTGCCTTAATGTGGCTCACGATTCCTTCAAATTGATTCAGGGATATATCACGTTCCACATGAGCTCCATTAAGGATCTTCATTAACAGGTTTCGATGGGAAGTAGAGTGCATCAGCAAATCTAACAATGAAATCCTTGCCGGCATGCGGTTCAATTGATCAACCACTTTGTATTCACTTTGTTGTATAAACCGTAAAAATTCACTAATTGCTTCGTCAGAAATTTCCTTGTTGTCCTTCTCTTCAGGCTCTTGGTCAGCTTGCAAGGCCTTCCCTTTCAAGAATGCTTTAGCTTTCTCGATAGTAACTTCTTTGCTGGTATTCTCTGGGCTTTTGCAACTCCTCAACTCCATTGGGGCGAAAAGACGACCGCTTCTTGTCATTCCTCCAATCCCAGAAATATTATCTATGGTGGACTTATCAATGTCTATAATTTCATTATCTCGCTTTCGACTTGAATCATTTTCCAAAACACTGACCCCATACTTCCATGGAGCTGCCTTATCACTTTTATATGGAAAAGGGGATGGAGTCTGTATCACCACGGGTTGTCTTTCTCTAAGCATTATTAGACTTCTAGCAAAATGTAATACTAGTGGTTTTGGACCATATAATTTGGGGTCTTCGCTGGTCTGAGTATATACTTCTTCCTCTTCGCTTGGGTGACAAACTTGTAATATATGTCTATCTAACAAATATTGCAGAAAACTTCTGAATTCAAAACACTCATTGATCGAGTGTTCTTGGCTAGCATGGAATCCACACGCGCCTTCTGGCTTGCCCCTAGATTTGAAATACCCCATTTGACAAATCAATGTAAAAATGTCCTTTAATGGGCTCTTGATATCTTCAACTCTTCTTATTAGACTTTGACCTATGTCCCTCAAAATGGCATTAGTTGAGGGACTTGCATGGTTAGACAAAGGATTCTTTTCAACATTTGGTTTATCTTCTTGGAAGGTTAATCATCCCGCATCTATCAATTGTTTAACCTTGTGCTTAAACTACCTGCAACTCTCAATGGAGTGCCCGATAACTCCGCCATGATATTCGCACTTAGCGTTAGGATCATAATTCCTAGAATAAGGTGGTTGCGGAGGTTTACTAGGGCATATTGCAACCAAAGCATTTTGAAGAAGACTAGGCAGAAGTTCTGTATACGACATTGGAATGGGAGTGAACTGAATTTGTTCCCTCATTTGAAATGAACTTTGCCCTTGAGGTTGATTAGCATTTGGTCCCCCTTCATTCCTCCAATTTTGCTTGGGCATATAAACATTAGGAGGCACGGAAGAAGGTCGTATTGCCGGAGGCACATTTTGTTGATACACAGGTGGTGCACTTGCGGCATAAGAGGTGTGGGAATGCTCCGGCCTATACCGAGTTGATGGATATCCTCCCCACTGAGTTGTGGTTGAAGCTACTTATCCTTCACCTTCTTTTTTCTTCCCCAAGTTAAACCCCATTTTTTTACCGGTCATCGTTGTACCTTGTGCAATTTTGCCAGTTTTCAACCCCAGCTCAATTCTTTCTCCAATGATGACGATGTCAGCAAAATTAGAGGAAACACTGCCCACCATATGTTCATAGAAGGGTGACTGTAAAGTACCCATGAACATAGTTACCATTTCCTTATTGTGCAAGGGTGGTTCCACTTGAGCAGCCAATTCCCTCCATCGCCGAGCATACTCTTTAAAAGTCTCACCGCCTTTTTTCGACATATTCTGTAACTGCAGTCTATCAGGATCCATATTGACATTATACTTGTATTGTTTCAAGAAAGCATCTACTAAGTCGTTCCATGATCTAATTCGGGTAGGTTCCAGATGCATATACCAGCTTAGAGCAGTGTCTGCTAAGCTGTCTTGGAAGAAGTGTATTAGTAGCTTTTCATCACCAGCATGTGCAGCCATTTTTCAGCAATACATAGTTAAGTGATTCTTTGGACATGAGGCACCCCTATACTTCTCAAAATCAGGCACCTTGAACTTGGGAGGAATCACAACATCAGGTACCAAACATAAACCTGCAGCGTTCCCAAATCCAAAACTGCCTTCTCCTTCAATGGCTCTGAGTCTTTCTTCTAGAAACTCTAACTTGTTCTTGGCTTCTTCTGCATCATGAGACATTCCTTGCAAAACGTGAGGTTGAACAGTGGGTTGTGTAGCCGTAGGGACTACTGGACCCCCAACATTTGTTCCAGTTATGGTTGAGGATAGGATTCACCCACCAAGAAGGACTCTTGGAGACTATGCCCTGCAACAAGGCCCAATACATTTCTCCAACATAGTAGTACCGACCACCACTAAAACATTGAGGATGAAGCCAGCCTTTTTGAATTTGATTAGCAGTTATCAGTTTACTGGGCTGGATAATGAAGATTCATACACACATCTGTCCACTTTCTATGAGCTGGTAGGAACTATGGGATTTTAAGCGGGAGACACTAAGGCTGCTTATTTGCGATTATTTCCGTTTTCTTTGGCGGGAAGAGCAAAGGAATGGCCCAACTCTCATCCAAATCAGAGTTTGACACGCTGGAATGTTGTAGAGGAAAAGTTTCTACATAAATTTTTCCCACTCTTTCGCTACATCAAGGCAAAATCTGATATCTCTACCTTTAGACAAGGGCCAAATGAAGCATTCTGTGAAGCTTGGGAACGATTCAAAGTGATGTTGAAAAGATGTCCAAATCATGGGTTTGAAGACATTGCTCAACAGAGCATTTTCCACAATGGTCTGAGAGTTGACACAAAGATGATATTGGATACAACAACTGGAGGTCCAATGATGGCAGTAGATGTAGAGCAGGCAACAAGAATTCTTGATGCTCTTGCTTCTACAGATTATCAAGCTCAACATGATAGACAAACCGTGCAACAGAAGAAAGGAATGTTTGAGCTCAATATTACAGATGCCGTTTTAGCTCAAAATAAAATTTTAACTCGGTAGATGGAAGCACTAACAAAACAAATGGCAAAGTTACCTCAACAATTACAAGTTGTGCAGTCTTCCCAAAATCAAAGTCAATCTACGAGCGGTAAATTAGTGGAGGTAATCATCTTAATGGGCAGTGTTCTTATTAAAATAATCCTTCACAGGAAGAGGTTAATTATATGAGCAATCAAGGAAGGCAAGGAAGATTCTCAGGTAATTATCAGAATAATAATATGTCTCAAGGATAGAGGGGAAATCAAAATCAGGGCTTTGGATCTAATAACAAGCAACCTCATTTTCAGCAGCAACAACAAATTCCTTCAATTCAAGATAGGACCACCAAGTTGGAGGAAACCTTGGAGAAATTCATGCAACCTTCTATGGCCAATCGAAAAAATACTAAAGCTTCAATCTGAAATCTAGAGACACAATTGGGACAGTTGGGCAAACAATTAGTAGATAAACAAGGGAGTCAATTCTCAGCCAACACACAAATCAATCCAAGGGAGCATTGCAACTCTATCACCACTAGGAGCGACAAGGTAGTAGGTAGAGGTATTGGTGAGAATTTGAATGTTGAAGAGAAAAATAAAGAGAAAAATGAGAGTGAGGGAGAAAAGGAGCAAAATAGAGAAAAAAATTGTAAGGAGTGATGAAAACATAGAGGAAAATAAAAAAAGTGAAAATCAAGTGAGAGGCAGTTTGCTAGATTCCTTGACATTCAAAAAAGACTTCAAATCAACATTCCCTTCACTAAAGCCTTAGAGCAAATGCCAACTTGTGCCAAATTTATGAAAGAATTGTTTACCAAGAAGAGAAAGCTTCTTGAGCAAGAGACTGTTGAATCAGAAGCTGGATGCAGTGCTATTATTCAGAAATCTTTGCCACAAAAATTTAGAGATCCAGAAAGTTTCACTTTGCCTGTCACTATAGAAAACCTCACAGTTGAAAGAGCTTTATGGGATTTAGGGGCAAGTATTAACCTTATACCTCTCTCCATGTTGAAGAAGATTGGAGATGTTGAAGTGAGACCTATAAGGATGACTCTATAGCTAGCTGATAGATCCATAAAGTATCCATATGGGATTATTGAAGACATAATAGTGAAAGTGAATAAATTTTTATTCCCAGTGGATTTTGTGGTCATGGACATGGAGGAGGATGTTGAAGTTCCCTTGATTTTAGGAAGGCCATTCACGAAAACTGCTAGGGTCATCATTGATGTTGATAAAGGGAAACTTAAGGTGTATGCGCAAGATGAAGAAGTGAGCTTTGATATTTTTGAAGCTATGAAACATCCCGTGATGCAAAAGAATGTTTTAAAGTGGATGTTATAGATGAAAATTGTATTGAACAACAAAAGTGGATCTGTGCATTTGATCCTTTGATGAAAACTCTTGCCATTGATGAAATAGATAAAGGGGAAGAAAGAGAAGTGAAGAAATGTTGGGAAAAGTTGGGAAAGGCAAGAAAAATTCCCAAGAACAATGACCAAAAGGAAAGAAGGCCTTATGGAGCAGTGGAATTAGAAGATCCTAAGTCTCATATGAGTTGGACGGTAAATGGACAAAGGCTGAAGCAGTATCTTGGTGGTGAGATTTTGAAAAAGAATGGTGGTTGCAGGAGTATTTTTGCCCGAGCAACAAGGCTTTCACCTTGGTGAATTTTGCAAAGAAAAAAAGAATGTTGAACTACAACTCTCGCCCGAGCGAGTCTAGTCTCATCTGGGCGAAAATTGGAGGTGCTTACTGGAATGGTTTTGCTTGGGTGAGCTGGGAGCTGCCTAGGTGAAAATTTGGAGTGCTCACTGGAGTATTTTCGTTCGTGCGAGATTTTTGCCGAAAAAAAAAAACGCAAAATCCTAACTGAAGGGCTCGCCTTCACCCTTGCTCAATCTTCAATTTCCACTGCATAATCTTCGTGGTAACTATTTCTTGGTCTCAATTTCTCTCACCTAACCAATTCAGCTCTTATGTCGCATGGCCTAAGGACCGGCCCAAGTTTCATGGGAGAGGTGAGCAGGCACATCCACAGCTACAACAAATGAACATCAGGATGCAGAATTTGACACCGACTTTGATAGGATTATGAGGGGAGATTCTTGATAAAACACTCGTTTCTGTAATTAAATATTGTAGTATGCTTGTGGTTGATTTTTCATTCAATATTTAATTTTGTTAATTTTATTTGTTATTTTTTTATGTTTGATGTGTGGTAATTAGCATACTTTGTGGTTGAGTAGAAATTAGACTCATGATTGTTCTAAGTCAGATCAACTTATTGAATTGGGAAAGATTGAGTGGATTAGAATTTTTAAGTTAGGTTAAGTGGTGATTGATGCATCAAAATTGAACAGCGTTATGACTAGAACAAGGCTTGATAAAAAAGTGAGGAATTAAACCAATTAGCCAAGTGAGTTGTGAATCTTTAAGCAGTTGAGAGTTGAGAGTTCTACTGAGTAATGTATCAAGTTGATGTTGCCTGATTTTTTGTGTTATTTTACTTCACAAATGAAAACATGGAGATTGTTAAGGCATTTTTGTATATAGACACTTTAACCCAGAGCCAAAAAGCCAACCAGGTACAATTTATAACCAATTTTTTTTTATAACCCTTTGAGCTAAAAATTTCTTTGTTGCACCCTGACCTTGAATTGATATATGATTTTCCACCCTTGTAGCATGCTTAAGGAAGGAGAACATAGGTGCAATTTTCATAATGGGAAGGGTTTATTTAGATTTGACATATTGGTAATGTAAAGAAATTGATTAGATAATTCACTCTTTTGTTCTACTAAAAAAAATCCAAATAAATAGGCAAAAATAAAAATAAACAAAAGAGTAAATTACAAAAAAATGATGGATGGAAGAAATGAAGAGTTGATAGATTAATTCTTTCCAAGGGAAATTTTGTCTCAATTGTATATATGTTCTCCTTATCTTAAGTGTGCATTTTGTTATCTGGAAAACCAATGTTCTTGATAGCCCAGTCTCATTACAACCTTTAGAAGACAGTAAGATCCATGTTGATTGTGTGTTTGTGATTTGACTAAAAATGAAAGGCAACTTTGATTTGTTCAGAGTCAGTGGAAGTTGAGAGAGACACTACCCTGTGAGAGATTAAGAGAGAAATTCCTCAATTAGATTATCTTGTCTTTGTTTGAGCAGTTTCTATTGTAGATTGTGCCTTTTTTCTGCTTTAATTGGACTTGGAATATCTTATCTTTCTTATATTGAATTCTTATTTTGAAAATACTCAATATATTGGAATACTAAGGATAGGTTTCGATGTATTGATTGGGTATAACATCTGTTCTTAATGCTGAGTGATATACTAAATAGTTGAGGATCAGTGTATTATGAATTTCATGTAAGAGGAATGGATGTGAATGATTTTTATATGTGCATCAATTGTGAGTAGTTACGGATATTGTATCTTTTTATCAAATCCAAAATATGAATGAGGGAGATAGATGAAGTTCAACCCAGAGTCTTTCTAGATCTTTTAAACTCCTTTTTGATAATCGTTATTTACTTTTTAATTGCTCTTTTATATTTATTGAATCAAATCATCTTGAAAACTATAATTGCTTAGTGAATAGTGAAAATTGAGATTTATAAACAAAATTGTTCTTTGTGGGATCAACATTCGTACTTTATAAATCTATATTACTTTTGACTTGGTACACTTGCGGAAAAAGGTCAACATCTAGTAAACATATTTTGTATAAATTTCATAATGACGTTGTTATATGTGTTAAATCCCATTTTAGTGGTAAATTCACTAATTATAATTAATTTAACAATTTACAATGACTTATTCAATTATTAAAATTTTAGAAAACATTTTTAAACTGGGAGTAATTAGCAATTATAAATACTTATTTTAATAAGCATTCTTAAATATAATTATAACTAATATTTTAAAATTATATAAAACATTTTTTACATTAAAAAATATCTCACTATTTATTAAAAATAGCATGAGTATCTGGTCAATAAGCAATACTGGTAATGTAGTTAAAGAAGTTGGATAATAATTAGTATTTGTCAACCATAAAATATGCTTCCAAGATTGAGAATAATTCATTTGATAATAAAGCAGAATTAGATACTTCACAGCAACAAAAAAAAATCAACTCAGTTAAAAAAAAAAACTCAATTCAGTATAGTAGTTGAACCAACAAGAAGTTAGTACCAAGTCTAACTCCCCATGTTCAACACATACCCTCTCCAGTTAAAATAACCAGTGCAAACAAAATCTATTCATAGATGCCTCGAAATCGAAGAAGATTGAAACTAAATAGAGCTAAAAGGAGGAGAAGGAACCTGAACTTGTTGAGGAATATGATTAACCTTCAGCAATTACATAACCTGTTCTACAACTTGGTAACTGCTTTGATTCATCTGATGCAATGATTCATGCTTTATATAATAATTCCTCAAGCTAAAATCAGTAAACACCGTGAACTCTGTCCGAAATCGAATGGCTTTAGTGAATGATATTACACTTTGTCGTTTACTGTTAATGTATGGACCCATTGTCCAGTATTTGGCTCCTAGTCACATGCATGCCATCTAAGCTTCAAAGATGGACGGATAATATGTTTGTACTTTTATAACACTGAAGATGAAATTACACAGCTAGCTTAACTTCTACCTACTTTTATGTTATTCAATTACTCTTTTCTGTTTTTCTTTTTTAATTTTATGTTTGGATAAAGGACCATATAAAATTATATTTTAATCCTTTTTTAACGTATTAATGTAGATCTAACTTTTTAATCCTTTTTTATCAACTACTTTTTCTTCTGACACATCCAACTTCTCCTCCAAATAAAGTTCCGACTTACCTTGTCTCCAAAACTCAATGTTCTTCGCAATTTCATGTCTTTTTTGTTCTGAATTCAAGAATAGCCTTAGGTAGATTGCAGCCAAAAATTCTATTTCCCTCCACTAATCAAATCAAAAGTTGTTATTACTCATCTTTTTATATTTTATTCAATCATTTTCCAGAACTAACTATCTCTCGATTTGCTTCATCACGAATTCTCTTTGTGTCCCTTTACCATGTTGAAGAAACAGGTTATTTGCGGTGTTAATCGTCATTAAATCTCCTCAATCCCATACTCTACTTCTAATATTAAACATTAGAAAGAACCTCTTGTAATGAAGATGTTCCACTCCATTTAACGAACAATGTACTTTAAACAATTCGACGTCTTTCACCCCAATCCTCCTTAACTTTGTAGGACCACATATACTATTCAACTGACTCCACGTACGAAATTTTTCTTTCTCCTTCCTTACCCCCATAAAAATCAACATTAAATATATTTAATAATTGCAACCACTTCACTTGGAATTTTAAAGAAAGGCACGAAAAACAGGTAAAGAAGAAAGTACTAAATTTATAAAGCATACCCTACCCATAAAAGGTTAGTTGTCTATGTTTTCAAATTGTCAAACTTTATAATGACAGGATCCCAAGTCGCATTTTTGCTAGGTTTGCACCAATAGGTATCTTTGGTTACACAAATGGAATAAAAAAAAATATTACTTCAAAAAGTTTACCATTCTAACAATTTGAAACTGGTCTACCCTAATAACACCACAATTACTTTTTGAAAAGTTAACCTTTAGATCAAACACTAACTTAAAGATCCTCGTGATACTCTTAATCACCATAACATTATAAATCGATGTCTCAATAAAAAAGATCGTGTCATTCACAAAATAGTAGAATACTACTTTCTACATTATCATTGCCAATCTTATAGCTTTTATAATCCTTTTTCAATAATTTTCTTCACCGTTAATCTTTCTATTACAGCTGGAATAAGAATGATGCTAATGGATCACTTTATCTTTGGCCTCTTTGTATTTTAAACTTTGAGGTAGGACTTCCATTGACTATAATCAAAATATTTCTAAAATGATAAAAAAATAAAAATCTAAATCATATTTTTTTTATTTTTTCTTCTAAAATGAAAACAAAAATAAAACAAAATATTATAAAATTCAAACCTAAATTTTTCGAGAATTGATTAGAAATACTTTTTCATCTCTTTTATTATTTTTTATTTTTTATTTTATTCTATATCCGGACGAAATTGGGTATTGACAATATTAAGATAGTTTAAACGTTTTAATAATATTATAAAAATTCACCTATTAAATAAACATGGATGTTTGATCATATCTTTATATGTCGAAGAATGACCTACCAAAAATATTACTAGTATCAAACCTAAGGAGATCTAACTTGAACTATAATATATTACACAATTCTCAGAGTGATCGATCCATTATGAGTATCAAATGATCCAAGTTTGGTCATACATCATTGACCGATTTATGATAGAACACATTCATACGGACGATTGACCCATTCTTATCCAATAATCTAGGCTCAGTCATGGGTATCAACCAATTTATGATGGAAAAAAAATAACAAAGTAACTTTACAAGGTTCTATTACAAATACAACTTAGACATTTAGATACAACCATCAATGTCTTCCTCCTTTATCTGACTTCCTTGTTCCTTATTTAACAATCCATCCCTTATTTACCTGAACATTTAACATAACTAATTTTATCAATTGTAACTCATTTTAAAACAGTAGTTTAAAAAAATGAATAAATATAATATATGATTTCTTATCATAGAACATTGAGATGATTGAACATACAGTTGCAATAAACATGAGCAAAAGTAGCACAATTGCAGAGATGGTAGATGCTTTTTTCCAAGGAGTATTGAAGTACTCGTGTCTTAAAATAGCCATGTACTTGTTGTAAGGGTTTTCATAGAAATCATTTAAGCTATTGTAGAGGGAGAAATAGTGTGAATTGAAAGACGGAATGATAAGTTGTGAGCTCAAATTATTAATCATTGTAACCACTCTTTTAGCATCACCGGTCCAATTGACGATAATTTTCTTATCAATAAGTATGTTCACATCTTTTTCAGTATTGATAAGAAAATCTAGAATCACGACATATTGAGTAATGATCTTTGTAGCAGAACGATGACAATGTTCATAGCCATCATATTCCTGAACATAACTTCTGTAACGTCATGTATGTTCAAGATTGGTATTTTTAACACTCCATGATCATAGGTCAAGTCAAGTATGCTTTTGTTTGGACTGACCTCAAACTTAAGCCTGTTGCCTCTAGTTGGCTTGCATTGTATAAATGATTAACTTCTTTGCATTTTTCCCATTTTCCAACATCAAGCTCTGATGATGATATTATAGAAGATCTTAAAAGATCAATGAAGTGTGTTGGACTGTTTCTTGGACACACTTTTCCTAACGATATGTTCCTAAAATAGCTGAAAGTGATGTCAAGAAATTTTTCTCTCATACCAGTAAGGTTGTAAATCTTTTCAAGAACAAAGAAAGGAAGTTGATTTTCTAGCAGTCCCAAATCATCACAAATATCGCTTAGCATCCAATCATTTGAAACCAAGGGGTCATTTCCCTCCCAATCACTGTCATTAAACGATCTTATAAATAGCTCAATTATGAAATAGGCATCAACTAGAATCAGCTTTAAGAAATTATCGCTATTATATTTAATAGGCTCTGCATAGCAAAGTTGAATTTCTTCTATCTCTTTCATTTTGACGATAAATTCTCTCATAGGTATTTGTTTTTGATTTAGAAATTCCTTTAAATATTTCAATTTAAGCTCTTCCATTGACTCAAAACTGTTATAATGATAAGGGCCAATAGAAACAATTTGAGGAGTGTAGGCTTTAAGATTATTTTCACGAATTGTTGGAGGTACCCCATAAATGCATTGGATATGAAAATCATATTCTTCTGGAGGCTTCACATTTCGAAGCATTTCAGTCCATTTTTTCTCTAAGCATTGTATTTCAATTGCTAAATCTCTCAACTGTCCTTCCATTTGGTTAAAACTCTGTAACATCAAAATTGAAGTATTAACTATAATATCATAAAATTTGATATACTAACTATAATATTAATAAATTGGTTAGAACACCAATTTAATCCTTAAAATAGTATGCTTTCCTAAATTGTAAATATCTATCAATTTGGTCTCTACATTAATATATTTACTAACCTTGAAATGTTAATCTAAATAAATATTTTAATAGTTAAAAAAGCATTATTTAACAAAAACAAATAAGGGACAAAGACATTGGACGTTATACCTTTTAATATGCTTTAAATGACATAGCACAACTTGAAAAATTATAAAACAAAATTTACTGTTTGTTCTGGAACAGGTGTAAAATAGCCTCGAGAACCGACGTAAAAGGTTATTTTTCTACTAGTGAAAATTAGAAATAGAAGAAAATGAAAAAATAATTGATGTGACCTTGTATAAATAACTTGTAGGTTCATTAAGACTTTTCCGTAATAAAAGACCTCACATATATGGTGTGGGGGCAGCGTTAGTAAATGTATGGTTGATCTAAGGCTTTCCAATTTTCTTGCAAATAGAGAATATTGACATATATATATTAAGGGCACTTTAGGATATGGGTTGTTGCTTTCAAAACATGATAGAAGTGTTTGGATATTATAATTCATATTTGTGTGGTAACAAAAGTGACAGGAAATGTACAGTTGTGTTTTTGATGTGTGGAGTACCTACTTCTTCGTGTTCTAAGAAAAAGTTAATGGTGGTATTGTCTTTATGTGAGATTAAATACATTGCACTCTCAATGCGAGCTTGTTAAGCCTTGTGGCTTGAGAACTTGATGACAAAAATGTAAGGTAGAAGAAAGGATCTTATGAAGATGCTAGTGGCTAAATATCCTATTGCTCATGAAAGAATCTAGCATATTGAAACAATTTGCGATACCAATGAACAGATGACTAATATTTTAACGAGGCTTTTCAAATTTGATAAATTCAAGCTAATTAAAGAGATCATATGAGTCTAGTCTATTACTAATATAAATTAAGAGAAAATATTGTAAATAACTCAGTTAGTGTAATATACGAATGTATTAACTAACTGCTTATAATAGTTCTATAAATAGTAATAATGTATTATGATACATTGTATGAAATACAAAATTTCAAATTCAATATTCAATATTCATATTTCTTGTTTTTCTTTTTCTTTTCTTCTTTTTTCTCGTGAGTGTGTTTAGGGTGTGTGTTCTAAGAATATTTAGGTGGGAGAGTATACATTTTCATTCCTAACATCTTGTTTTAGAGTGCTTTATCGTGTTTCACTTACACGAATGATTTCAAGATCAAATTATACATTGTCAATAAATATTTTAAAACAAATATAATTCATAGCAATTTTATTCAATTCACTTAGCCTTGTGTTTCTTAGGTGTCACCCCTATGGTCCATACCAAAAAACTAGGGAAGGGATTCATAGCATACTATTAGAATTCGAGCTACTCATAACATCCAAACGAGTGATTGGCATATTAGATAGAAAATCATTGATAGACCTCGATCAGAGCAAAATACCTTTCTATGCCACAACCACGTCAGAGCAAGAAGAAGCCCTCGATCTCACAAAGACCACAAAAAGAAAAAGACAACAACTATGCCACAAATGAGCACACAAGAGTTGCGGAAAAAGGCTCTATGAACTATGACAAGGCAACAAACACAACTTAGTAAACACATAACAACAACAACTAGATGCTGACGGTAACTAGAAAAAAAGATGTAAATTAGCAAGGAAGAAGGCAGAGATAAAGAAGAGTAGGCGAGGAGGGAAAAAGTTTATGTCTTGCCTTGAAGAAGTTTTAAATACCTTTCAACATATATTATAAATTGAATCCATGTTGAAGGAGTTTTTGAATTTTGGTCTAGTTTACAACTAACGTTGAAATGTTCTCAACACTGATTGAATTTTCAATTGAAGGTGTTTTCAATATCGATTTCAAGAGAAAGTATGAAGAAAACTTGTAAAATATTATAAATTTGTCACCACATATCTTTTTATATTGATTGTCATATAGCTTATGTGGAAACTTGTCATTAAAAATTATTTTGTCACAGTGAAATAAGTTTTGTTAATTCTTTTTTATCTAGAATAACAATAAATAATTTTCTCTTGGAATAGACTAAATGACAAATAAATTAAAACACGAAATATTAGCAAAACAACTTGATTTTAATATCTTTATACTTATTTTCGTGAAAGATGTTTAATTTTTTAAGTAAACGTAAATGTAAAACTCGTGAAGAAATTCTTAAGCACAAACTTGATATAAAAGGCAGGGTACAAAAAGGAAATAGAGAAAAAGAAAAGAAATATTGGAATTAAAACTTCAAAACAATTTAAGTAAAAACTAATAAGTTAAATTTAACGTAAAATGTATGATAAGAATGATAAGAAATAGAAATTATCGAATAATTTAAATGAACTAGAAGTGTAAAAGCAAAGGAAATAAATTATGAAGAGAATATCAAGAATTTGTATATAAAATTAAAGAGATTGTTACAAGAACATCAGTCTTATTGCTTATTTTTATTTAAATAAGTATGAGTGTTTTTATATTTTAATCATCCCTAAAAAGTTATATTCAAATAGTACATAGTACATATTGATGACCTTTAATTATTAATTTCTTTTTTTACTTAAAGTTTCACTAATTGTCTTTAAAACACTATCGGAGATGTAAGAAACACAAGAAAAGACCAATTTTATTATAGAAGAAAAAGGGTAACTCTTCATAGTCTAAATCTATATAAGAGAATGACATTATTTTCAACTTAAAATCTTAAGATATTGTATTTGTGGGTCTTCTTTTTTATATATTGCTTCACTTTCTTATTTTTAGTCAATATTACACTTAGACTTATAATTGAATACCTAATAGAACTTATGATCAAAATTTTCAATGAATAATTTTTTGATTATATTTTCCTAATCCGTCGAAAACAAAACAATAGTTATTTGGAAAAGTGGAATCCTACTTTTTTTTAAAACTTTCTGATAAAATTTAGTGAATTCAAAATGAGGAAAATCTTTCTCAAATGGAGAACGGTGCAAGACATGTTCATATCAAGAAAGCTTAACAGAACTAAGAAACGTTTTGGATTCGTAAGATTAATATATGAAGGTGTTCAAAATGTTCAGATACATGAAAAACTAGTAGACTAAATCAGAATTAGTAATATGAAATTACACGTAAACAGGCCAAAGTATAGAAGATCAGGCCAACTGGAATTATATCAAAGCAAGTGACATTAGTGTAGAAGAGAAAAGAAAACTGTTAGCAAAGTATGGAGAAGGATGGATAAAGGATTAAGCTACGCCCAAGAAGTACAGGTTTGAAACAAAAACAAAAGTATCTCTCAGACATGGAACGGTCAACAGATCAAGACGGAAGTTCATGAAAAGGAGCAGATGAAAACAAGCTTCATTGGAACGATATTCGATTGAAAAAAAAAAGAAAAATAAAATAATATATATATATATATATATATATATATATATATATATATAAACTAAAATCCAGATTCTGGAGTAGTTTTCATGTATAATCTTCATACAAAATTACTAAAGTCTATTTTCCACACGTCACAAGATAGTGTTCCCACATACGTACTGCACCATCTTAATCTTATACTTTGAACAAATGATATGGAATAATTGCGTTTTCGATACTCACCAATACCACTAGCTCATGTTTATGTTCTTAGAGAAAGAAGTGTAGTGAATCTAACCATGAAATTAAGAGCTTGAGGTTCCCTATTCCTATTAAGATTTGCTTGCAAAACCGAGTCAACAAAATTATGTTTGACCATACTACTTAGAACTTTGCAAGCTGATATATTCATGATAACTAGAATTCTAAGAATTGTACAATGCAAATTTTTATATACAATTAGTAGATGAATAGTTTTATAGTTTTAGTTTGAAATTTGAATTGAATAAATCGAATTTGAATAATTTGATTTGTAATATGAATAAGAAACAGATATGAAAAGAAACTCCGAGGAGAATAAGAAAATAAAATCAGCACAGAAAGAAAACAAAAGAAACTCAACGAAGAAGAAGAAAATAAAATCAAGAAAATAAATAAATAAATAAAAGAAACTCACCGAAGAAGTAGCACAGCAAGCGTGGAGCGAACCCGGGAAGAAGAAGATTGTAGACTACTGTTATATTATTTTAGCCACCTGCTGTTGTTTGACAATGTGCTCTTCAAATGTAGACCAGCTTTAATGTTTTTCTAAACATAAAACTTTGATCGCTTAACATGTTTTTTAGGTGCTTAACATTAAACAAGAGAAATCTTATTTCACTTTTTAGATGCTTCCAGCTTACATATGCTTTTGCTTTTGAAATGAATAGGTTATTTCAAAATAGGTTGCATTGCTGTTACTGTATTAATATATTAATAAAGAAATTATAGTGAATTGGATGGGTGATGCTAGTGGTGTGGCTAAAATGTTGAATGATCTTTGCTCATATGTTAAATGTTAGTCTCATGTATTACTGGAGAGTATTGCTCACTCTATTATGACTTGATTAAATTCCATCAAAATCCTTACAACAAGTACAAGGCTATCTTTTATCAGAGTACTTCAACACTCCATGAAAAAAAGCATCAACAAATGCTGCCGTAGCAAGTATTTATGGACACGGCAATTGACTCTACTTAGGTAGTAAGTATTTATAAAGAAGAAAAAAAAAACAACATATTTTTTATAAACTAAAATTAGTTTATGTAAAATAAAAATTTTAAACAATTATATTATAATTTGTTTATAACTAATATATACATTAATTACTTTTAATTTAAAAAATTTGCTTAATTTTTTCTAACTTTTTTAAAAGGAAATATAAATTACTTGTTTAAACACGTGGCCAGAACGCACTTTGTTCTAAATTTTCTAACAAAACAATTTTTTATTAATGGCCAAGCGTACCACCCATAGATTACTGGCATAGATGTCTACCTACCAAAATATATGTACTTTCCAATCCTATTCGTTTTAGAGTATGGAATTACATCTCCATTCTCTTTATACTTAACCTTTTAAACAACCTACAACCAATTTTTCATATTTTATTTTCTGCATTAAAATCATATGTCGCCTCTTTATTCATATTCTAAACCCCTGCATATCTTTTTATGTCCCTCCTCATATCTTCACTGATCTTGTTACTTTGCTTCCGTTTTCAAATATTTTCTTTTAGGTTGTTCTCATACCTTCTTTTACCCATATCAGTTTTATAATCTTCTTCGTCGTATTATTTGATGCTCTTTAATTCCACCCGGCATAAGCACCCATTTTAGTATATAAAATTGGTATTTCTCAGTCTATTTTTATTCACACTCAAGCTTTGAACTGTGTTATTTCAAACATCTCCTCACCATCGGTCAACTATTCAATTACTGAAAATCAATTGTGATTGGATATAGAACACTTATAACTTGACTTGACATTATATATCAATATTAACATTCTCATATAATTAAATCTAAATCTGTATATTTCAAAAATAAAAGATACTGTTGTAGGGTGAGTATGAGATGGGTTTACACTAATTTATTTTATTCTTACTCAATCTAAAAGTTTGATAGTGATTTATTTGAACAGAATCTAAACAAATTAAGATTACATTCACACTATAATAACTTGCCCAGTTTTCTTTCAAAATGGCGCAATTCTTACAAAAT
>Ga0209700_105723_pt1 | contig 20429 bp, 11 predicted proteins | sample SiratroredBW_FD_187528 | JGI IMG/M metagenome (GOLD analysis project Ga0209700, IMG submission 187528) | Root nodule microbial communities of legume samples collected from California, USA - Siratro red BW (SPAdes) (version 2) | ecosystem: Host-associated > Plants > Roots > Nodule | place: USA...
TTTTTTTTTTTTTTTTAAAAAAAGTAGATTAAACCAGTTTGTTGGTCCAATATCATTAGGTCAAGCAAAAAAATTACATTCTATTTAAAAATAACGCTAGACCTATCTAATATAATTTTTTCAAGTGCCTTTACCGTTGGTTTGATTTATCTTTAGAATTAAATAAATAAAAAAAGATGTAATCTAGTTGTATATAAAATGACAGAAATTTTAAAAAAACCTAACCTTGTAATAATATTTGTTACATTGTAAAATAAAATATTTCTTTAGATTTTTGAATATTCAGTACATCTCAATCTCTCAATGAAAATGATACTTTTTACAATATTAATAAAATGATACATTTTTCCTTTAAAAAGTCTTATATACTGCAAATACATAAAATTAAAAAACTAATTACTAAATAGTATCTCGACTTCCCGAGCAAACATTAGACTTACACAACTTTAATAAGAAGCATGCGCCCACACAAACAGAGAGAAAAATGTTTCTGGTATGCCATGACATAGCAAATGAACTTTTATTCCTTACTAATGATTTGTTCTGAGGGTTCTAATTGTGTACATAATGCCTATGGTTGCATAAAGATCCCCCACTGGAATCACAAATTCACATCAGTTAGGGGAGTGTATACTAAACATACTGGTAATATCACAGCAGAGTATTCAATTGTTCTGTTCATAGATGCTTATTAAATCAACAACCTTGAAGATCACGCCACCTGAGATAAACTAACCCTGCCCGATAATGAACGTATGCTCCAGCCACCACCAATATATGAAACAATTGGTGACTGTGTCCGGCAATGTCAAATTTCCCAGGCATCCATCGTTCCGGAATCCTAGTGGCATAAACCAGTGCTCCAAGTCCATAGAGAACACCCATCAGAATCTCATATCCGGTTGTGTGAAATACTTCTGGCTGGCCCCAGAATAGATAAAGCTTGTGCAGTATAGGTGCTGCACCGGACAAACCCATTCCGAAGAAGAGAGATGCTCGGATGGTGCGGAATTCAGGATTTTGGAACACTGGAAGCAGAGAAACCAAGATGGTGGCAATACCCAATACAGTGATAAATCCTAAGTAAAGGTTGCAGAAAAATGGATAGCACATAAAAGAGTAATATACTGGAGGATAGAAGGAGGTGGATATCAGGGCTGCAATTCCAGCATAGTCAAGCCTGAGCATGATGTATGCCATGCGCTCAGAGTGACAAGATAGAAGATGGCAAACACTGCTAGCTAGCAAGCAAAACATGGCACCCCCTAAAAATGCGAAAAATGGCCACCTTGTAATTGGTCTAAATATAAGTGGTGCTATAATGTTCGCCAGGTCCTCTTTTACACTATGCTGCACATAATCAACAGAGAAATAAGCAATGCTGCATTAGCTCCCAAGTCTAACTATACGAAATAACACAGCAGAAATGTATGCAAGAACTAGCATCACTAATCCATCATTCAGTATAACAAGTCTAACTTCTAAGTCTGGGATTTTTATATTTAAAATTTCCTCAACCATATGATTACAAAACTGTACCCTGGCACATTGATTATTTATCAGTATTGTGGGTATCTGTAAAAAGGAATCTATTATCAAGTAGGGAAAAAGAGAGGATAAACCCTACTGAGATACCAACCAGAGGGGCTAGTTTAACACCTCACCGTCTCTCACCCAGACACAAAGCAAAAAGAGAAATGATACAAGTATTCAGTTGTAAAGCAATTACCAGAACACACACATCAGTATGATTGCTACTGGAGAATCTTACAGGCAAACAATTATACAGATATTCTTTAATATGCCAATTTGAGATTTCCTCTTTGAGTCTGTGTAAATCAGGAATGGAAGGGAGACACGCCAAGAGTTCTGATTGTAATTTCTGCAGGTCGGTCTTCATGAGGATGTCAGGAAAATGCTGTAGCGAATTAAGATCTACAACCTTCGGAATTTTCATGGCAGTGTATATGGTCAATGCCAAAAATATGAAGAACCCGACCAAATGCCTTCAAAAGATACCATTTTGTCATTTAATGGTTGAGAACTAGGAACTAAATTAAAAGTATATATCTTTAATCCAAATATTGGTTGTAAAATTCTAGTTGCCTATGTCCTTACAAAAGAAGCAAAGAATGAGAACCAAAAATATAAAGTAAAAATTTACAAGGCAGTAGTTATTTAATACCACCAATTCACAGACATGGGAAAGACCACGAAAACAAAACAGATAGGAAAAAGGCAGAGCTAACAGAATATGATTCAATTATAGACAACCTTGTTCTAAAACATATTTGAAGATTTGACAGATTTATTTACGTGATATTTCCTCCTTAAAAAAGAACAAATAATTATTTGAATATAAAAGAGACATGATTGATATTTTCGTTCTGTGAACTGTTGATCATGGATTCTGATTGCAGAAACTGCCTTTCTGCTCCCAAGGCTAAGAGTGAGAGCGATGCACATTAGGCTTCCCTCATAAAGCAGTCTAAATTGAACTATTCTCTCACAGTCACAGTCCCTTTCCTCACTGATAACAAATACTTAAGGAAAGGGTCTTCCAATAATACTTGAAACAAGGCTGGAAACGATACGTAAAGGCCCTGAGTTCTGGAGTGCCCATGACATCACTCTAGCTATCACTTTCTGAAAGCTAATAACAACAAAGATACTGTAACCTTTTTCTTTTCTAGGAAAATGAACCAGAGTTATAATGCTTGTCTAGGTTACTGTTGGAGGTATTTCCAATTTACTTTTGCCAAAACAACCCTTTTGTTGCTTCTCTGTTTAAATACACAGGAATTCGTGTTACCATGAACGGTGAAACAAACATACCTGTAGTATATATTCATGCATATAATTTCTCTTTTATATCTCTTACATCCCAATTTTCTTTCTATCTCTCTTTATTCTCAATCATCGCATCTATTATAGGTTCTTTCATTCTTTCTTTATTGTTTCTCTCTCTATCTCTCTTCTTTCCACCAATTCATTCAAAAAATGGGTTGACTTCCTTATATAATAATGAATTATTTATCCGATGACGGGATATTTCTCCTCAGAACGAAAACAAATGCTCAGAAGCAGCGCATGTACAAGAACCAACAAAATCCTGAGAAAATTCACCCAAAAAAGACAGCAAAAATGCAACATTTTGGTGGGAAACAGTAATTAGGAAGCGGAAGGTGAAATTCAAATCCTTACGTCCAAACGTTGAGAGTTTCGTTGTGGATGGTGAACATACTCAGCAGAACCTGCTTCATGGGCCATTCAGATCGATAGTGACCAAGAATGTACTCGTTATCTCTCAAGTAACCGGGCAAAGAGTGGTACTCCACCAGCTGGTACTTCACCTTCTTCCACAGCCTCCGCCCTTTTCCTTCCCTTCCGCGACTCGCCCCTTCGTTCTCCATCAAATTCGACTCTTCACCTCCCATCCTCTGTCAATTCCACAACCAAAACGACAATTAACCTAGAAAAAACACAATTAAACGTCGTGATCTCCAACACGAAAGAAAATAAAGATTTTAACGCAATACCTAGGGATTAAAAGGTACCTGCAATTGAAGAAGAAAGAGGAGGTGGCGATTATTGTGAGGGAGGGAAGGGGGAGAAAAACAAAAGAGGATGCGAGAAACGTAACGAAGGTGATTAGGGAAAGCGCAGTCGTTTGGAATTGCAAGAAATTTGGACGTTAACAGGTGATGTGACGAGGAAGATTCTTCAAGGAGATGCTCTGGTGCCTCATACCATTTCCTTTCCCTAATGCGCCACGCCAGCTACAGCTTTCAAAATCCCAACTTAATTACCTCGCAAAACATCATTACACCAAGTTAAGCACGGTTTAAAATTTGGTTAGCAAAAAAATATTCACGTGGCATTTTTTGGTGGACAATGTCTGCACGTTTTCTTAACGAAGGTTACTTAACAGACATGGATGCTGATTCAATTGGAACTAAATTAAACTTAAAGATGGATTAATTTAGATAAGTATAGATCGTATCAACTTTTTTATATCGTTCCTAATTTTGTATGAAGTATAATCTTATCGATTCAATTATTGAATAACAATTATAAGTTTTTATTCAAATATCTGTATTAAAAATTAATAATAATAATAAAGGACATAGTCAACGATCTTTGTTTCTATATACTTTTAGAAAAAGGATAAAATTGTTGGTTGATGCTTCTTCTTGTTTGTGTAAAGAATACGTTTAGTTTTTTCTTTTTACTTATATATATATATATATATATATATATATATAAGAATGAACAATATCAATTTTAGAATTAAGATAAAAGTTAAAATAACAAAAATCATTATTACTATCGGTGTTGGTATTTTCATTGTCATTATTATTATTTATCATTACTACTATTATTTTATTACCTTTTATCATCATTATTCTTAAATTCTGTTATTTTTTTTCTTATAAAACATCTTTATTACAAGATTTATGAAAAGTTTAAAATTTGGATCTTGTAAAATATTTTTAATGGATGACATAAAATTTAAGATTCTTGATCTTAAATAAAAACTTTAATCATAAAATTAAAAAATTATTTTATTAGCTTATAAATATCGACCATTAAGTAAAATATCAATTAAAATAAAACTTTTTATAAAATTATTCCATTTAAATAAAATAAAAAATTATAAAAAAGTATTTTAAAAGTAATATAACTAATTATAATCCACTAAAAATAAATTAAGATGCCATGAAATTATTCTTAAAATGAAGATGATCTTTTAAGTATAATTATTACAATCACCAAGAAGAAAATATTTGATAAATATGACGAAAGTTATTATATTAAAGTTAATATTTAATGTGAAGATTAACAACTAAATGTAAATTTATTGTGTATATTAAAAAAATTATTGACAGTTTGAATTATCAAGAATTATCTAAGACACCTACAACTGGTTGCAACACATGTCCAGTATTTTTAACCAAATTACTTTTATTCCTTGAAAAAAAAATATTTCTATTCTAGTATTAAGTTTTTTGAATTTGTTTTTATTCTTCTAAACATGTAAATTTTGCTTCTGATACCCGACGACGGATATTTACTGAGATTATTAGTAACACCACCGAGATATTATTTTGTTAACCATGTAAAAAAAAATCAAAAGTACGCAAAGAATTACAAAATTTGAAAGAAATTCAAATAAGATTATAGAAAAAATATACTTAAATATGTTTAATAACCTTTGAAGAAATACTACATTTGAATTAATGATGTACACAAAAAAATAAAAAATATGATGAAAAACGTATTAAAAAGTTTTAGAAATTTTTTTTTTTATCTCCCAAAAAAATACATTGTACTTCTTTAATCAAAGTACATCAATTATCATTTTTCATTTAATTTGACAATATAGGTATTTGTTGATATTAAATCTGAATTAATTCTATCTCTTTCTGGATCTAGGGAGTATGTTTTAGCTAAATATTTTAGTTAAATATTTTGAATGTGATTATCTTGGAAGAAAACAAAATTATAAATAAAAGAAATTTATCATTAGAAGGAAAATTTCTATTTCAATTGACTAAGATTAATAAAAAGTCCACCTGATATAAGAAATTTTAAAATACTTTGAATTAGTTGGAAAGTGTTATAAAGGGTGATGTGGAGAAAATTAATTGAGTCTTTCATGATGAAAACTGTTGGTTGAATCTAACTTTCAGTGAATGGGTGGTGCTTAATGTAACCAGAGGTGTTTACTGAATAATGTGACCGTTGTTATTGTTTTCTTTCTCTTTCATGAATATGATTAAACAGTTATGTGACGTTTGTATGAAGGATGGTCGTAGACCCACATCTTATACGGAACAAATTACATCCACTTGTTAATCAATGCTTGACCATAATATATTGTGTCTGATTCCATTCTCAAACTTTTGACAGATTTATACAGATGTTAATATTTGAGGTATTGCTTGTAATGTGGATTGGTTGACAAATTTGTATTTCTGAAAAATATTTACTTTTTTTTTCCTTTATCAATAGTTTTTTGCTGTTTAATTTATTGTGTTTTTTAAAACAATATGAAATATCATATTCAATTAGCTTTATCATTATTTCATTTCTATTGTTTTGATGGTAGATTGTTGCCAAAAACAGCCTTATCTTATCACTAATTTTTATAGCTTTTATTTATTTTTAAAAAGTTATAAAAAAACATAGTCTTTACTAATAAACTAATTTTAATTGGTAATATTTATTATATTTTGGAAAACTTGTAACTTACAAAACATCTATTACATTTTGGAAAACTTGTACACATAATGCAAAACAACGTATATTTTAGGAGAATAAGAGGATCACGTATCTTCGGTTGACACCTGCAATAGAGTTTAATTATCGTGGTCTTTGATTTTGATGAAAATAAATAAATATTAAATATATTGAAAAAAATGATAGTATTTTTTTTATTAGGTTGGAAGTATTATACTAATTTTTGTTTAGGTTAACAATGATATACCCATTTTCAATTTAAATTATGATAATTCTTTGAGATTTTATAAATTTAAAGAAACATAATTAATTTTAGTATGAGTTAATATAAGAATAAAAAGTTATATTTATAATTATTATTTCATCATTTTGATAAAAAATATACAAGTAAAACTTAACCGATTTTTAATATTTTATAATTTTATGATAAAACCTTTAAGATTTGAAGAAAAATAAAATTCAACCAAAGACCAAACTAGTTACAATAATAGAAAAATGTTGATTAAATTAACTTAATCGACAAAAACTACTAATTGTAAATAATACATATAACTTTAAAATGGTGTAAAAATTAAATGAAAAAAATTTAAGAAATATAAATTACATAGGTAAAATATTAAAAAAATAATAGAGTGATTTGTAAAGTATAGGAACAGAAGAATAAACCACATCTAAATAAATTAAAAATTAAAGATAAGAAATCAGTAAATAATAAAGATGCAATAACATAAAGTCAGAGAAAAATTATTAGGCATAACGATAGATGGCACAAAAGTTTTACTTGTACCTCAAATGTAATATTTTTATTTATATATAAAGTAATATATATATATATATATATATATATATAACTTATTCGATTTTTATTAAAAGTTGTTTATTTATTTTATTAACTATTTCATTAGTGAGACTTGTTAATCCAAGACCTTTAGAACCTCTTACTGTAATCCATTCCATACATTTATGGTTGAAAAATCCATAAACCTGCCTCGCTTTAATTTTTTTTAAGATTTTTATATTATTTTGATAAAAATTTTATAATGGAAATTATTTTCATTTAGGACATCTTCCTATAATTCCTTCCATAAATTAATGGTTGAAAAATCCACAAACCTACCTTGTTTTTCTTTCTTTTTATATATTTTTTAATTTTACTGATAACAAAAAGTATAATGAAATTAGTTTCACTGAGATTTTTGCAAGGTTAAACCTAATAAAAGATATCACCTTAATGACATATTAACTAACATAAGTTGGTTTCTTCCTTAACGTTGAGAAGAGTTATTTTTTGTTAATATTAATAATATTTTTAAATAATTTTTTATCTTTATGTTGAATGTTATTTGATGATATTTTTATCTATAATATTCTTTTTATATTTATGTTGAATGTTTTTTGATGATATTTTTTATATTCAGTAGAAGTTGAAGTACTATATTTGAAGAACAAAATTAAAATTTAACAATTCTTTATTTAAATAAAATTATTTTAAAAATTAAATAATTGAAGATAAAATAATTTAAAGTATTTAAACATTTTAAAATATGTAAAATTCTTTAAAAAAAACACACCTCCTTAGTAACTTAAGTGTCATTACAGTTATTTTTCAGACTAATTACACTGTGCTTATATAAATTACTCTAAATCGTATCGTAGAGTGTCCTCAAATATACGATTCATAAAACCAATTAAAAAATGCACTATAGAATCCCAATTCCAGAATATATTTTTTCAAAAATACCTTCAAAATATATAATCCAAAAATTTACTACTTCAGGAGGTGAAAGAAGAAACCACGGATGACCAAAAAGCAATAGCCGAAAAAATGTTAGTTAATTTATGCTAGATGAAATTACAGAATTACCCTCAACCTTTTGCGGATTTAGAAGACGTGCCTTGTATTTTCCTTTACTCTCAATTGCCAACCCTGACATGGTAATGGCGGGCTCTCACACTCCGCAACGTGCTTGGATTCTTCACTTGCTTTGTCTCTGGGCTTCTGCAGTTCTGGTATTCGCCGATGAACATTCCTTGTGTATGCCATTCTTCTCCTTCCTCCTTCATTAATTTTGTTATATTTGTTTCTTTTTATGGATTCAAATATAGGGTTTGGTTGTGCCTTTTTTTCCCGGAGAGTTTGGTTACACTTTTGATTGTCGAACTCGAAGCATATTGGCTGGATAGTATAGGATAATATCTCCATTACTGATGAGAAACGAAATGGTGGAAAGAAAGATGCCCTAACTTTGTTTAAAATCTTGAAACATTGTATTTGGAACTGCTACAAGCCAATAGTGTCTGTTCTACGTTTCCCTTCCAACAAGGCTATAAAACGCGTTCTACGCAGTTATTTTCTGTGGTTAATCTTTCTTATGTTACAATAACTGGTAAAAACCCCTGGTGGTTTTCTGGTTACAACATTTCATCTTAAGGTTAGTCATCCTGAATTTTTATTGGTTCGCCCTAAGTTGTAGTGGATGGAATGGAATATTATTTTTTCCTTTCAACGAAAAAATAAATCTCAATATTCTGTACGAATTTGTCGTTCAAGTAAGGTAGATTGTTGTTTGTATATTGTTGGAATTTTGGATTTGATGTTATATATGATGTAATCCGGTGTCATAATTATGTAAATGTTGAAATTTCACTTATCGTTTTCCTTATGTATTTTTTCAGCTCTTACTCAAAATACCTCACTGCAGCTTTCACCTGGTTTGCCTGTGGGAAATTCTCCAGGTTCTAAACCTGGTGCTACTGTGGTTGTTGAAAGAGTTTATATACATGGATTGTCAAGGTTTAAAAGCCTGGGGAAATTTGCACATTCCTTTAAAGTGAAGGTGTTGCCACTGCCTGAATACTCAAAAGTTCGCCTGCCAAACGTAGAAGTCTGTTTCCATAGGTGAGTATTTGTCCTAGTGTATACATCATACATTGTACACGTGTGTGGTTTATGAGAGTATCTATGACCTTGGGTCTTATTGTATATTTAATTGGTGAGTGAATACGATGAACAGTCATTCATTCTATGCTTTATGCATTTGGTTATTCTAGGACTATCACTTTGTTTTATATCTATTTGTTATCTATCAAACAGGAATTGTAACAATAATCATTGGAATTGATTTAAGACGTTTCTATATGTCTTGTTCAGGAATGTGTCTATTGTAGCTGGGATGTGCTCGCATGGCCAGTGGGAGAAGGTTGCTAAGGGTTCTTGGACTCGATCAATGTCTCCTTTTGACCACAAGATCTTAGACATAAGGACTGCTGGCTCCACACTGGAAAATTTTGAGGTTTCTGTCGAAGAAGGTAAATGTTCTTTGTGCAGGTTTGTTTCTCTTTTAGGAAGGGGGTAGTAAATAAAAGAAAATCTAATCCAAGTGTGCGTGTTGTATTTGTTATCGATGAATATGAATTTCAGTTTTTTGAAGTTCTGTTGATCACGTTTAGAAACAGTAACATCCAGCACTAATAATATTCTTTTCCCTCCTTTGCAGAATTTTTTGTATATCGAATTGTGTTATTAATATTGGGTATTACTCTGATGAGCCTGGCGTCCTTTATAAGCAAGTCATTAGCATTTTATTATAGCAGTGCAATGGCCATTGGAATAATTCTCGTTGTTTTGATTATTCTTTATCAGGTAACATTTCTGTTCCTCAATTTTCAATTTTGAAATGTTCTATATCCAATCTTATTTTCTGTTTATGATTAATCTTTTTGTTTTGTTGAGTAGTGAGTCATACCTTCAAAGTTCAATTCTTCCTCTCTAGAAAACTTTTCTTTTGCCTTGTTTGTAGATTATCTTATATGATGCTGTCTTTTGTTTTTTCTTCATCTTGTGTGGTCATGGTGGCCATAGCAACATAAACATTGTTGATATTTGAATTTGGTTGCCTAATTCGTTTTAAGTTGTTGACATGTGAAAAGTGGAATCATGTTTCCAAGTGATCATAAATCCTGGGTATTGTGATTCATAGGAATGGTTAAAATTTGTATGGTTAGTCATAAACATTTTTGGCAATATTAACATATTTTATGGGAATAAAAGATTTTTAATGTTTATTTCAATAGAACTTTTCAAGTATAAAGTATCTTTTATCCCAGATACATTCTTTTAGTGAAATAATTAAATTGTATAAATATATATATATATATATATATTATTCTTTTACTCAAATCTTACTATAAAATATTATATTCAACTATAGCACCAAGATTCTTTTTAAAAAGAATTAACCAGTTACTTTCGAAAACAATAAAATTTAACTAGAAATATAAAGCAATATGACACATGATTCCGAAAAAAATATCTAAATTAATTAAATCAAGAAAGTGACAACAATGTACAAGCAAACCAATTTTCTTTCCTTTTACTACATTTTTCTTTTAGTATTTTAATAGCATTTTGTTTTAACATTAGAATGAAGTGATATAAGATAAAACTTAAATGGAAAATAAGATGAAACCATGTGATGATTAGTCTCAATTCATGGACCTCATTTGAAGTAAAATATGAAATTCTCAAGATACATGGATTCAGCAAAATAATTTTTGTAAGATCTATTGAACAAGAAGAGGGAAACTCAAAAAGAAGGGAGTGAGCTTATGAAAAAGAATATAAACACCCTTTACATGGAAGAGATGGCTTCCATGACATCAGGTGAGAGGAGAGGGGTGAGACCTGTTACCAGCAAAAGGTAGTCTACAACAGTGGTTGAAGGAGGCTGTGCACAAAAGTGCTACCTCTAGATAGAGATATGACATAGTAGAGCCACAAGTGAGAATAGGGAATATGTGAAAGAAAGAAGAGGAAGATAGACAGTGATATGATCTTTTCATGTGATTAAAATTTTCCTCCCAACTCAAGAAAGTTGGACTCATATTGGAAGGAAATTCTGTTCAGTATAAAGTAAAAGAAAAGAGTAGAACAACTAATGAGGATTATACCCCTCTAAATTAAAAAGTATATCGAGGTGTGGATGTTGAGGTGAAAACTCTTGTTCTCTCTTTATTAATTTGACTTCTCAGTTGCAAACTAATTTTTGTATTAAATATCTATAGAAAAATCTTGTTGACATTAACATGGAATTTGCCTCTTATAAATTGACAGGGAATGAAACTTCTTCCAACTGGTCGAAAGAGTTCCCTTGCTATATTTATGTATTCAACTGCTGTAAGTTTATCCTCAATGCACTTCTCTTCCTCCTTTATACTAACAAATGTGGATCATGTAATTAACAATTTCAGGTATTATTTTAAATCAGGTTGGTTTTGGGACTTTTCTCCTCCGTTACATTCCTGGCTTAGTTCGTTCAGTACTTACAGAGCTAGGAATTGATGAAGACATGTATAATCCTGTATGTAAGTCACCTATATGTTTTCTGCTGATTTGCTTTGACATCAGACTGCTGGTTAAAAGTATCTTTCACTTATTCATATGTATTCTGAATTATGGAAGTGTTGGTTGGTCTCATTTATTTAGTCTGTAAATTTGAATGGCTAGCTATCGAAGAGTCTATGACCTTAAAGAAGGTCCACAACAAATGATTGTGCAGGGTTTCCAGTTTTTGCAATTTCGTTAGTTCATCCAAAAAAGTAAAGTTATGGAAGAATGAAAAACTTAATTTCTCACTACTTCTCCCGAGTTTAGGTCATAGAGGAAGGTTGGCATTTGGTTGCCAGCCATCTGTAAAACCATATCACCATATCAGGACAGGAATAATAGACAAATTAATTTTGCTAATACTATGTTAGGATCAGGCCTGTGTTCAGTTCAGCAGAAGGAAAAAGGATCAGAAGGTGCACTCCAGGAGGATTGAAATTATGTGATTAAAGTCATAGTTATTAACTATGATGGTGGCACTATCATGCCATTGCAATCCCCTTCACTATTGAAACGTAAATTGCTATGTTTGTCCATTGTGGTTGCAACCATTCACATCCACTACAGGCCCCATTACTTGTACATGAAATCCCGAAAGTACCTTAACTATTGTTTTTCATCTTTTCTTCAATTGGTGTCACATTAATGTCTTCTTGTATACTTTCATTCCGTATCTTGTCTTTTGTGGTTGCAACCATTCACATCCACTACAGGCCCCATTACTTGTACATGAAATCCCGAAATTACGTTAAGTATTGTTTTTTCATCTTTTCTTCAGTTGGTGTCACATTAATGTCTTCTTGTATACTTTCATTCCGTATCTTGTCCTTTCTTGTCCTTTCTTGTCCTTTCTTGCGTGATCCATCTTAATATGCTCATCTTTTGTACTCCGACCTTTTTCTCTTGCCACTTTAAATCTCAAGATACACTATCATATAGTATGATAACCCATAATGCTTTTCTTCATTTTAGTCATCTCACTTGTATTTTGTGGGTAACACATCATTAGTAATTGTCCATCATTTTGTAATATTTATCTTAGATATCTAACTTAAAAACCTATGGTTTGTAATCTTCTTCAATTTCTACTTCCAAGTGACATTCTTCCTCTTTTGCTAAAATTGGAAGTCAGATTGATCTCATTTTTTTCCCATGTAAGAGAGAAAAATTAATGAGAATAAAATGCTGGATGTAAAGGATGGCATGTGACTTGCTAAAGATATGAATGATTAGAAGTCAATTGTGATGGCTTTAATATATAATTTGATTCGTTATAAAGGAGATGGTGGGGGTGTTGAAAGAACATTATGTTTCTTATATGAGAATTCCCAAAGAGAATGGTTTGTCAATGTGGAAAAAAATGTAGTGTGTGGATCTTCAAATCCTAAGGAAAGCAAAAGATACTGAACACTTGGATTTAATACCAAGTATATAACCTTAGTTGTAAAATTGCCTCTGTCAAGGGAGAACTATTGATTTCTCCTATGGGTTTAGTTTGTGAGTGCACAGTACCCAATGCATCAAGCCGTTCTATATTTGCATACTAGTGCAAAATATTTAGGCTTTTCCAACCTTTCCTTAGCGAAATTTGGTGGTAACTAATTAAACTTTGTACTTTTAAATTTTTGATACATCCTGTTGCAATGTAGTCTTGAGTCTCAAGATACTATGGATAATGGATACAATGATCTCGAGGGAGTAGATATATTATTGTATGCAATACAAGTTGGGTCCATCTTGAAAAAAAAAACTAGATGGTTAAGATGGGCTCTGAATTTGGGATATTCAGCTATCGAACAACAAATTCAACTTTAGAGTTGATCCCATTGTACGCTATGAATATTTTCTTGCAATTTCTCATTAATTTGTCATTTCTTCCTGGTTTCAATGGTATTCATTGCTTATTAGTTTTTTTTTGCTGTTCTTGTATATATTGTGTAATTAGTTAATATTTGTCCAATGTACAAATAGTCAAATATGAGGATCTTTCAACGCCTAACTTATGCAATGTCAACTGCAGTTGGCACTATTTCTGCTGACTTTTGTTGCAATAGTTGGAGCTTGGTTGGGATTCTGGGTGGTCCACAAGCTTGTCTTGACTGAAGATGGATCAGTAGACGTAAGCACTGCTCAATTTGTTGCGTGGGCTATAAGGATTTTGGCTGCGATTATGATTCTTCAGGTTTGTTTATTTATTTTCTTCCCCAACATTTCTATTATGTTGTTGATGCTCAAGATAAGCACATAACTATAAATTTGATACGATGTTGTCTCTAGAGTTCTATGGATCCCCTTTTGGGAACATTTGCTTTATTATGTGGATCACTCCTCTCCTTGTTGAAGAGGATGCATAGAGTGAGATTCCTTCGTCATTTACGCAGGTTAGTCCACAATTTCTTAATTATATGTACAATTCATATATATTAGTGTGTGTGTGTGTGTGTATATATATATATATATATAACATTCATTTGTTAGTATAACATTTAGCATTATCAGGCAGTGATTTCAGTTATTAGTGAGAAAGTAATATCAAATCAGTCGATTGCAATTCAAGTTGTTTCTATAATGGAAGAGGAAGTAAGGTTTAAACTGTTTTCATCCAAGTTGTAACTTGTTTTCAGAAGTTATCCTAAATAGCTTACTGAGGTCAATGCCTTTTACAAACTAGAGGGAATGCATGTGTCATTTCAATAAATTCAAGGCCTACCAGTTGCAATTTCCCTTTCTAAAACCGTGTTGTGTTTTAATCTTAAGTAGAATGTTGCAAATTTTCTTAAACATAAAAATATGTGGAGATTTGCATTTTCTAATTGTTTTTACCCGTAACCTATTTTGAGTTGCTACACTTTGTCATCATGAGAGTTTCTTCTTATGACTATTGGTCCAATAAATACGTTCTTCGAATATTGTGTATATTTATTGTGGAAAAAATTTGCAGGCGTTTGTTTAAATCACCCAAGAAAAACAGAAGGAGGTCTCAGGTTCCTGACTCATCACCTTTTGATGATTCACACGATGAACATATGTACAACATGATGCAAAACAAAGAGGACACCCCACTTTTTCATCCACAACTGAAAAGCCCTACCTTGTCGCCTTGCAAATCTTCTGCTGCAGGTTTGCTTCATCTCTTGTATCCTTTCTTTTAAAAGTGTCACCTTTTGACAACTTTTTTCTCCCGATTGATCAACGGAGAAAAGAAAAACATTGAGATTAGTGGTGATTAACACGCCAAACATGTACGTTTCCAGGTTTCATTAGGACACTACCTAATACACAGAAGGAGGCGTTATACCCGTCCATCATACACAACACGCCGGAGAGAAAAAGATATTCAGCTGCAGAATGGAATGCGTTCACAAAGGAGTCAACTGAGAAAGCCTTGGAAGAACTTGTTGCATACCCTGATTTCAGTAAATGGTTGTCCACCAATGCAGATAGGATAAGTGTAACGCCCAACACGAAAACTGATCGTGGGCGTAGATGGCTGTTGTGGTCTTGAGGCACCTAAACGTTCTTTACAAATTCATGACAGTTTGATCGAAGTAGTTGACAGAATCCTACAGGATTTCTTGCCTTTGTGCTAACGGTTGTTTTTCCTTTGCAGAAGGTCCTAACGGAAGAGAGATGTGGAATAGACAAACTTAAATATTGTAAATTTTTGTGATAAGTAATATTTTGTAGGGTGTACTGTACATATTCATTACATACGTTGGTGGTTTCTCAATTCTTGTCCACTGGGAAGTTTCCGGTAAATGTTTGAATTTGTATCCAACGGTGACCATACCGGCTCATGATTTAGTTCTAATTTCGAAATGGGTAGAATGTATTCACTTCATTTTTTATTTTACTTTTTCTGGTAGTATGGATATTTTTTGTTTGATTCATATACATAACAATGTCTAGCCCTTTAATCTATTTTGAGCTTATTAGTAAAATGTGAATAAAAAGTAGGGTCAAATTTGTAAGTGCGCACCTGCTATCCCTTGTGCAGCTGAATGGAATATTTTTCAAATAAAACTGCTACACAGTATAACATATAAATGTGTAAGTAGTAGGATTTATTTGATAAAAATTTAAAATGATAAAATCGGTATCACATTGGAATAAATATGAAAAATAAGAGAAAACAAGTTTAATTTTTTTATAATAGGTATTCATTAAAAAATCCATGCTCTTAAAAAAAAAGGCAACAGTGGTGAAGACGAGTTCTTCCTCCATCCTAACAGTTCTTCTGCATCTTAATAAAAAAACAGTTCTTCTACGTCTTAATAAAAAAATTTAATACCACAAGTGAAAACTCACACCGAGCATCCAACCAACTGAGGAAGGTGTCCCGTTCTAAGTTTTTCTCCCGTTCTAAGTTTTTCTCTGTCCGTATATAAAAGAATTAACTTGTGTAATCATTTTGTACTTTTTTTTGTTATTTAGTCTTTTATATTTTATTTTTACTTATCTTCTTGTTTATTATATTTTAGTCCAATACGAATGAGTTGGGAACACAAATAACAAGAAAAGTTAAAGAAAATATTCAAAACAAAAAGTTAAAAGATTTTCCAAAAGAAAGAAAATATTCAAAACAAGAAAATGAAAAGATTTTCCAAAAGAAAGACAGTTGCACACATGTCCTACATCTGTGTTCTATGCCAACACAGGCTTTCTCTCACTTTTTCCAGTTGTTATTGTCTTTCTCATATTCTCTACTCTTCTCTCTGTGTTGCACCCTAGTCCACCGTTTCAAGCTTTGCCAAAGACATGCTACAATATACCGTAAAGTTGTTTCCACGATCCCAAATTCACGGTGTTTTCTCTCACGTTTCCCAAATATTTGTTTCTCACAGACCTTATACTCCTCTTTGTCATAACCCCTATTCCACCATTTCAAGTTTTTCCAAACTATAATCCATTGTAAAGTTGTTTCTACTTTCCCAAACTCTAATATCCTTTTGCATTGTACCCATTGACATGTCTTTGTCAAATAAATTTTTGTAATGCACACTTTGCCCAAATAATGATCTACATTCTTTTATTGAGCATGTTCTTTGAATCAAACACTTTTCAAAAAAGAAAAAACTATGTTTTTTCTAGTTTGAATACGTGTGTGTATGCACTTGTTTCAGTTTTTTACACGAAAGTTTGTCACTAAATCATTTGACTTCAATATGTTGTTATTATAAAAGTCAATTCACTCTATAGATAAAATAATCTTGAAAGGAAAAAAAAAAAAAAAACTAGATTTCATCACTAGGTAAAACGGTTGTGTGGTTTAGGGTTGGTCCTACAAGATAAAGAGATAATATCTCATAATTTGTTTTCCTTGTACAATGACTATTACATTTCTTTATATACTTTAAAGAGTTAAAATCTATGTTTCAATAAGAAGAACTCTAATTTATAAATTCCAAAATGAAATTGTTAAGAATAGTGAGTATCTTATCCAATTTTCAATGTTACCTAAAACTCGTTGGTTGTTATAATGACTCATTACCCTTAATGAAATTAACTTTCAATTTGAAACAAATGTAGTTTGACTTAATAGTAAATTGGTTAAAAAAAACAAACTCACAACATATATTTCTTTTTACAATTATTAATCCTGACTTTGATACAAATCACTTAGTGGGTAAGTTGAACTATTATGGTTAAACATAAATTAAAGTTAATTATAATTTTGAAGTTGAATGAAGTTATTATTTTAGGCAACTATCATGGGAGTACTTAGAGCATTGGAATTGAAATAAAGCTAGAAAAAAACAAAAAAAAAAAAACAAAGTTGAATATCATCTCTATAAGAGATAATGGATAACATAAATGTTACTTTTAAAAGTAATATTATATTATTCAAAATGTTTAAACAATGTTATTTTCCACAATAGTTTTCAAATTGAATGCAAACTAATTGAGAACTATGTTGATGAAGTAAATGAATTTCTTACATTTGAAAAAGTTCAAAATGCTAATATTAGTATATAGTTTGGCAAGGTCAAAGTTTTTCAAAGTATATTATTTTATCAAATATTTATATTTTGTTATTTTGGATAATATGTAGAAATTTTATTATTTTCGATAATATTCTTTTTTTTAATTTGGATAAGGTGTATGTTTAAATCTATATTGATTGTACAAACTGTTTTACAACGTGATTGTGAATAGGCAACACAATTCGAAAAATGTAATTTTATAATTTTTTTTAGTTTGTTAAGATAGGAATTTTATGAAAATATGATGTGTAATATAATAAGATATTTGTATTATATAAGATGTATGAAAGTACTAACTAATTATCATAAATATTAAGTTAGTTATCCGAATATTTTAAACAAAAAATTAAAAATAAGTTCTTTCAATTTACCTCTATAAATACAATATAATAACTAAAATATTAAAAACAAGTATGATCCTATTATCTTATTATTTTGACTTTAACTAATGAAATAGTTTCGAGTATAATCATCTTGTTGTATTGTTACAAGAAAATATTTTTATAATTTTAAAAATCATAAAATACATTGTTGATAATGATAATAGGTAGCATATTACTTGCTTCCATAATAAATCAATATTACTAGACTCCAAAAAATGTAATAAACATGTTATAAAAAGTTATAAAAGTTATGTCTAGGTATTTTGATTAAACACTCGACCATAAAATTATGTTGTTTAAGTATTTTGATTAAACACTTAATCACTTTTGTGATTTTTAATGTCATCACACTTAATATAAAAAAGTTAAATATTAGACAATTTATTTTATATTTATTTATTTTTTATATATATATTTGTATTTAGAACACAAGTTTTATTTAAATATAGATGATGTATTTTGAAATCATCAATTGACTATTTCGATGTTATAATTTAAAAATATGACTTATCTATCTATGTAGATTTTTTTAAAAGTTAATCTATTTTAATATATTTTGAAAATAATTAAACTAATTTAATAAAGAAATCATTTTAATGACCTTAAATTACTAAAATATTTATATTTTCACTACTGAACAATATTTTGTTATTATATATACGATGCCAAATGAATCGGATTTGTCTTTGTGAGTATCATTCAAACTTATTTTAATTTGGGAGGGAATTTTCACCCCTCATTTAGTGAGTATGTCTACGAGTACGAATAATATTTAATTTTTTAATTTAAAATGTGTATATACATGTTAATTTTCGTCATTGTCCTAGTTCAAATATTATATAAAATATACATGTTTTTAGTTCTAAAACATTTTTAATTTATTAAATAAACTAAAAATTTATATTAATTAATTTATTAAATTATATTTATATTATCCATTTCATTATTTTTAATTATTTTATATTTATAAATAATAATTTTTTCTTTAATATTTAATATTGAAGAAAAAATATTTATTAAATATAAAAATAAAGAAGAAGATTAGGATGAATTTTTAATGTGATAATCAAATTATCTAGGGATGTTAAATATAGGAATTAAAATAAAATAAAAACAAACTAGAATTTAATGTTATAATTGTTTATAAAACAGAATTCTACTTCATACCCATAGCTTTCAACTTTTCATGTCCTGTTGTCATGTCATGGATGCTATAATTTATTAAAATAACCGGCTACACTAAAAAGTAGGATAATAGAATAATCCGATGGATTGATTCTCTTACGCAAACACGTAAGATACACGTTACAACTTACAGACATGCACTGTGCAATATAATACAACTCCCCCACATAAAAACAAAGAATTTTTTTAAATATTGTTTTTCATTTTTTCTTAATTTAAGTGAAACTGTCTCTATTTTTTAAAATTGGTATTTATCTCAAATTTTCTTTGAGAAAGAGAATTCAAGATAAAATATAAAATATGCTTCCTTTCTAAATATCTGCAAGCTACCATCAACATTAGGATGCAAAATACTAATATTATTGATCTATTTTTCACTTCACATTATTAATATTTACTATTAAAAATTTAATAAAGAGCAAATATTTAATATATAAATTAAAGTATCAGTAGTATTGTTTGAAATGTGTATTTTATCCTGTCTCAGTCTGGAGGAGAGTACCGTGGAGACTCGTAGACGAATTTTGCTGCTGTGTCCTTATTTTATTTGCATAAAAAGGCAAACACAACACAACATAAATTATTAATTACTACCAAAATGGGCTCTCACTCTCTTCTTCCTCCTTAAGTACAGTGGGATCCCTCAACAACCATGGCCACTACCTCTTCCAAGGCAACCATATCTGTGCCTTTCATTTCCCATGGCCCCACTCATAACAACCACTTCTTCCATCTTCTATCACTCCCTCGTCGTTCTTGTACTTTCAGGTCACAGAACAACAAAACGACTGCGTTTTCGCTGAGAGGCTGCGCTTGTCACCAAAGTAGAGCAGCAGAAGAATTCGGCAGTTCGGAGGAAGACGAAGAGTTCGTGAAGGTTCTTAGAGAATCTCAATCGTACATTTCGGTGCACAGATGCAGCGTTTTCGTTTTACTGATATCTGCAGAAGTTGTTGCCAGTCCTTACTTGGATTCCATTCTCAAGGTATCACATCGCTCTTCTCCCTCTCTCTCCCTGTCAACTCAATAAACCTTTTTTTCTTTTGCAATTGATTATTTATTGAAAATGTCCCCACAATGCTTACACAAAATACTAAAAAACAATTCAATATTATAATCAGTTTTTTTTTTTTTTAATTTTTGATTCGTTGACGTCAACTCTTGTTTTTTTCACTTTTTCTCTGATCAAAGAAAGAAGTAGGACATTATTTTATTTCATCTCACTATAATCTGGGTCGGAATACAAGG